>Ga0114940_10000180_pt1 | contig 37828 bp, 33 predicted proteins | sample ColdCreekSource_FD_87195 | JGI IMG/M metagenome (GOLD analysis project Ga0114940, IMG submission 87195) | Groundwater microbial communities from Cold Creek, Nevada to study Microbial Dark Matter (Phase II) - Cold Creek Source | ecosystem: Environmental > Aquatic > Deep subsurface > Groundwater ...
CGATGCAGCGCGGTCTTGGGGGTTTCCCCCATGAGCGACTGCATCAAGAAGCGAGAAAGTGATGCAATGATTGATGTGACGATATTCCAACAACTTTTCCTATTTCGGGTAATGATTTTCTTTTAACTGGTGAGATGATTCCTTGATGTAAATATTTAAAACATTCATAGTTCCTTACATCAGAAAATAAGTCATTATAAGCCCAGCAATATTGATCGATGACAGAAACTGTTGGTTGCGCATCTCTTTTCAAATGTTTAAGAATCTGTAATTCTACATCCATTGCTCTCTCTACCTCACAACCAACAACATCCCATTTCATTGTAGCTTAATTCTCGGGAAGTGACAAAAGAGGGATACAACTTGTTGAGATGGCTTGCCCTTTATTTTGGCTGGCAAAATTCCTCGTAAAGACAATTTGTTCCCTCTTTGGAGAATCCTAATTCCAGAGTTTGATAATTTGAGTCTTGAATTAGCCTCTGACAGAAGTAAATCTATTTTTTCCATCGTATACTTTGATCTAAATATGATCTAAATATACGATGGTTTTAACGGTGTTTCAATGCTTTCAAGAGTGTCGCTAACACTTAATTAGATCCAATAATGGTGTGATTGCAAAAGCTGAAACCCTTATATACTCTTAGTGTCAGAGGGGAGACTTGAACTCCCGACCCTCGGCTTATGAGTCCGATGCTCTAACCAACTGAGCTACTCTGACATATCCGACAAGAATATCAATATAGCAAAATTGTGTGCTTAAGTAAAATTTATTTGAGCCTAAAATTTTGTTCTTATTTAATTTGAACGAAGCTAACTCGCATCCGACGTATTTACTAATTAGGCTACTGATTCAGGTTTTTTTTAATTTGCTCTAATTCTTCATCTAGTTCCCATTTCTGAAATTCAGCTTCCAAGGGATCAGCGTTACGGGGATATTGAGGAGCATTGCCACCCCGATCCCAGCCAATAGTATCACTGGTGGAAGTGTTGGTTGTGTTAGAAGATTTAGCCTTTTGAGCTTGAGCAGACTGTTTAAGCTCTTGACCCTTCTGTTTAATTTGCAACAGCAGTTCTTGGGCTTGGGTGGTGCGTTGCTTGACTCCCTCCATCTGTCCCCAAATTTGATTGCCCTGCCTCAGTAATTCCGCTTCTCTTTCCCTCGCTGCATCTGCCAAATCCTGACGATTAGCTCTCTCTGCCTTGGTAATTCTACCGTGCCAAGTTTGTACATCATTGGCGATCGCCAGGATCTGATCTTGCAGGCTTTTTTCTTCTAGCTGGAGGCGAGAAATCAGTTTAATAGTATCCTGTTGCTGTTCCCGCAATTGCTCTTCTAAAGCTTGTAATTCAAGATGCGGATTATTCTGCAAAAATTTATCTAGTCGCTCTTCTAGAAATTGATTGATGTCATCAAATAAACCCATCTTCGTTATTTAAGTAGGTGGCTTCATGATATATTCTAGAACGTTTCCCCCACAGAAACAGCACGAATCTGCCCTTGGTAGCTAATATTAGCCTGTTGATTGCTAATAGATTCTAAGATCCAACCATCGCTGTTGATTGTTTCCCCCACCCAAACTCGCCTAGTTTGACCTCGAACCTTCACCAGCGCTGCCGAGCCACTGCCTAATTCTAAGACTCCCACCAGAGTATGGTTGATGTTTGGTTTATTGGCGATCGCTATCTGATTAGTCGCTGCTGAATTGGAGTAATTATTGAAATTATCGATGATGGGAGTGGGTTCGGCTAAAGGCGGGGGAGCAGTAATACCTAAAGGTTCAGCAGGAGCGAGTTGTGGCGGAGGAAGATCGGGAATACTACTGCTGGGTGAACTTGCTAGTGGCATATTGTTACTAGATATGATCGGAGTGGCAGGGGTATAGACAGGGACGTAAACTACCTCTTGGCTAGTTTTTTGCTCCGCTGCAACCTGACGCTCTATTTGGTCAAGCGATCGCTCCATGTAATCTATAAAATGAACCTCAGACTTAGATAGCACAATGTTCTTACCACCCATTAAGGCGGTGAGTAAATTGCTTCCCTGATGCCCAAATAGCCACCAACTCACAAATAAACCATAGCTACAGGCAAGAGCAAAGAGAATTTTGCCTAAATAACCCCTGGAACCAACTGGATTTAAGCTGAACTTTGAATCAGGCTGGGGATAATTATTACTGGTGGCATGAATTATTTCTGCCAGACTTAAGCTGTAGTCAGTAGTAGGTTGATACCAATTACTATCAATCGTCGTTGCCGTATCAGCATTAGTGACAATGGCGATCGCTTGTTTTTGGGTCTTTTTGTCAGTCTTAATTCCCAGGAGTTTATCTTGATTAGCTATCCTTGACTGCTGAAAACTAAAAGCTTGATCGGTATTAAGCTTGTCTAAATTTGATTGAGGATGAGTATTTTTAGCGCGAGATAAGCTTAAACTTTCGATGAAAGAAAATTTCTGGATTACTTGGCAACGACGAGCATCCCTCAGCATAGGGTATATAGCGACTAAATTAACCTATCTAACATAAGCCTGCTGTCTCGTTTCTACCATAGTGTTTCCTCCGAGGCTGAAGAATGACTCTAATTTATTCTTGGTATAAATACGTACTTAGTTAACCAAAAGTCTACAAATTAGGGAATAAAACAACTGATAATTGATCGACAGGGGCGGGGATCATTTCACCGCGAAAATCAATTAGCTGTACCAATACTAAATAGGCGATCGCAATTAAAATCGAAATTGCGCCTGTAATGATTGCCACAATTTTACCTTTATCCATAACGTTTCTCTCTTTGCTAATTTAAAAAGTTGTTGCAGTTGTCCAAAATTTTGGTGGTTACTCTCATATTTTCGCTCTTTTTGTACTCGCAAAATGCGATCGCCAAAAAGATTTCGGAGTTAATTTTGAATTATCAATAAAGTTGCTGATCAACGGAATCAACTCGATAGTGTAAAAATAACTCTTGTTCTATTTGCTTGACTTCTAACAACTGGAGTTGTTTACCTTGAGACTGAATCAATCCTGTTCCCCCCACAGGAGTTGGTGCTGATTTACCTCCCAAAATTACGGGACAAAGGGTTAACCACAGTTCATCGATTAAATCTTCCGCTAATAGGGATGCTACGAGTTCTCCACCCCCCAAGATAGCCAATTTATTTAAACCTAATTCTGCTAACTGTTGAAAAGTCTTTGTCCAATCGATGATCAAGTTGCTTTCTGGAGCAATCAAAATACGCTCAAATTCTGTTTTGTTTTGCCATTTACTATCGTGACCAGGAATAGTAATCAACCATCTTGGAACGGGTTGCTGAAAAAAGCGCCACTGGGGGTCTAAATCTCCCGATGCAGAAACGACGATTTGGACAGGCTGGGGAAATTGCGATCGCATTTTTCGCTTTTGTAACAAGATCGGATTAGTTACGGACATGGTTGTACCATAAGCCCTTAAAGTACCCGCACCAAACAAAACTCCATCCACTAAGGATACCTGCTGTTCTAGATGATGCTGGTCATGAACCGAGCCGAAACGAGCAGGGGAACTTTGATAATCAGCAATTTTGCCATCGGCAGTCATTCCCAAGATCACCGTGGCGTGGGGTCGATTACTCATTAACTGATCTTACGCACTCATTGATTTGTGAAGATTGGGAAACGGGTAAGGGGAAAAGGGAAAAGGTTTGAGTATTCTGTTTTCATAACGAAGTGTATCCTCCTTCGAGGACTTAGTCCTTTAGGATAGCTGGCTGAGACTATCTATTTTTCGTTTTTTGCGTAACATTAGTCATTAATTCAGCACCAATTGACTTGTGGCAGCTTTCTGCATACTTAATTTTTCCTGGATGAATATGGCAAATGATGATTGGGTGGATATCATTAAAGTACATGAAATACGAACATGAAATCCAATCAAACAGTAGAGATCTAGTTTAAGCGTGGGGCTACGTCTTTTCTTATGGTACCTGGTCAATCTTCTTTTCGACGAATCTTACTCTCGCGCATTCTTTTGGTCAGTGTCCCCGTATTGTTGGTGGGGGTCTATGTCACCTATCAGAAAGCTCGATCCGCTTTCTTGGAGACTGCTAGACAGAATTTAACCGAAAGCGCCATTAGAAAGGGAGAAATAGTCCAACAATCAATTGAAGCTCTGGAAAATAACCTGGCAAGTGCGAGCGATGCAGCAATTCTTCCTTCAGGTATTTTAGACGGTGAGTTGCTCATTACCCAACTCCAAGAAGTTCTGCCCACAGGGGTTTTATGTGTTCAAATTACCGATCTAGAAACTAGTTCGATCACTGCTTCCAACTGTAAAGCTCAAGTTAATCTAGAAGATACAACCTGGAAAAAGAAAAAACCCCGAATTTTTACCAACTCCTCCCAGGTAGATGTCAAATTGCTTTCGTCCACCACATCTGTAGTCCGAAATTCGGCAGAAGCGAGGGATAATCCTTTGGGTCGTCAATTGAAACTGTGGTTAACGGCTCCTGTCTATGATCCATCAGGTAATCTGCGTTACGCCTTAAGCGTCAAGTCGGCGGTTCTCGCTCAAGAAATTATTGAACCTGGTTCCCTAGAAGGTTATCCTGTGGTGATCGATCAAGACGGCACAATTTTGGCTCATCCTTTTGTCCAGCGAGTGGGACGCAACATCAAACAAATGCCCGATGCTCAACGGTTAACGGAATTAATGGAAAATGCGATCGCCAATAAGCCAGATTTTCTGCACCTTTTTTATCTAGAGACAGACGGAGTAGAGTTAGTAGCGGGATACAGTTCTATCCCTTCCCCTGTTACTGGCAGTAAAGGAGAAAAGTGGATTATTCTGGCGGTTAGCCCTCTAGATGCTGCGTTAGAACCCCTCAAGGACATTCGTCAGGCGCTAGTGGGAATGACTCTTGGTTTAATCGCTGCCTGTTCCTTGGCTACTCTTTATCTATCCCGTGAACTGGCTCGTCCTTTAGAACAAATTAGAGATTATTCCCTCAAGGATGAACATCTGCATTCTAAAGTTGATCGCCTACCAGAAGATTTCAAAATTCGCGAATTTAATCAACTCTCTCTTTCTCTCAATGATATGGTGAGCCGACTCAGAGCTTGGGGGGATGAAATCATTACCGCCTGGAAACAAGCTCAAACTGCCAATCAATTGAAAAGCGAATTCCTCGCCACCACTTCTCACGAACTGAGAACCCCTCTCAACGGCATTATTAACTGTATTCGGGTGGTTCAAGACGGTTATTGTGACAGCAAAGAAGAGGAACGAGAATTTCTACAGCAGGCAGATGATGCCGCGATTCATCTTTTGGGCATCATTAACGATGTATTAGATATTTCCAAGATTGAAGCGGGAAAACTTGACCTCAAGATTGAACCTGTTGATTTAGACAAAATACTTCATGAAGTAGTAGATCTTCATCTGGTTGCCATTCAACAAAAAAACTTGCAGTTAGAAATGCCTGTTTGGGGCAAAGATCTTTATGTCATGGCAGATAAAGCAAAACTAAAACAGGTCTTAATCAACATTGTCAGTAACGCGGTTAAGTTTACCGATCAGGGCAAGATAATCATTACGATCGCAACTCAAATACTCACCAACGATAAAGAATTTGATAATTATCAATATTCCCTGGCTTCCAAAGCCGATTATCAGAGAGAGATTGAAGCTTCTATCGATAATATCTTCTTTCTAGAACAGGCTCTATCCACAAAAGAGGATAATTCCCCTATTTCTGCGATCGATAATTATCCTCAAGTATGGCAGAAAGAACTAAATCAATACGTTGTCATCAAGGTGGAGGATACAGGCATTGGCATCGATCCCAGTCAGCAACATAAGCTATTTAATCCCTTTGTCATGGTGGATGGTTCCACCACTAGAAAATTCGGTGGTACGGGTCTAGGATTGGCTATTTCCCGTAATCTCATGGATTTAATGCAGGGAACGATTTCCCTAGAAAGTCCTGGAGTCGGCAAAGGTACTACTGTTTCAATTTCGATTCCGCTGACGGAAATTAGAGCCAGGGATGAAGATTGATTTATAAAGTTCAATTTTAATCAAGTTTTCTTGGTATTTGTATACCATATCCAAACTTTGATCACTTAATTGTTCATAGGTTTTTCTGATTTCTAGAGAAGGATTAAGTAAGAAAATATCACTATTTTCCATACCTTTAGGCAAAGTACTATCATCAGGATTAATCATTAGTGAGCGAGAATTGTCCTTGAGCAGGTAAAAAAGTGGCATAATGTTTCCTATCCTTTCTTGTGAAATAACCAGTGGATTCTCTGCACGATTAATGATTTCCGCCATCTCAACTTCAAAGCTCGACCACCCCCACCAAGTCTTTTCTGAAACAGTTTGATAGTTAGTAAACAGGGAAGAAGCGATTATCATGCAGTATATAATTGTCCAGGATATTACTTGCTTTTTATTCTGTGAGATCATTTTAAAAGAAATAGCAAATCCCAATTAGAGAGTTAGTATAATTTTTGAAATCCAAAGAAATAAACAAATGATTTAAGTTTATAATTTGCTCTTTGAATAATGCTTTATAAGCCATGGGAATTTTCATCCAGGCAGTCTGTGCCTTCATTGAAGTTAAATTAGGAATAACTATTAAAATCAACCAGGGAATAAATAATAAACCTCCAATAGCCGATGAAATTATATATTTAACTAAAACTTTAAAATTTTTCTTTTCACATATTAGTACATATAAAAAATGTCCTGTATAAACACAAAATGATAGCAATTGAGAATAGGAAGTTAGTACAATAGAGAATGAATAACAAAGCCAACTTCTTATCGTATTTTTTTTCAACGCTATGACTAATAAATAAGTAGAAATAATTGCACTTAGAGTCCATAGTGAATATGGTCTTGCATCTTGAGAATATCTAACAAACATGGGAGAAACTGCCAAAAATGAAGTGATTATTTTTGCAGTTTGTTTTGATTTGAATAGCTGTCTAGTTAAGAGATACAATGCAGGAAGACATAAAACTCCGAATATTGCGGAAAGTGAGCGAATTGCTGTGATTGAATTGCCCCATAGGTCTTGCCAATATTTCAAAAGTACAAAGTAAAGAGGTGTATGTACATATTCTGACAATGAAGATAATGTATCTTTTAAACTTTTTTGGTCTGAAACTCCTTGAAAAACTAAAAGATTTTTCTTGCTTAATATCTTACCTGAACGAGCATTCATAGGATCAATATTTTTGTATTCAGATATTCTAAGTTCAGTGTATATCTCGTCATGCCAAAAAACTTTGGTATCTAGATGACTAAAACGCAAGATTATAGCGGAAGTAATAGATATCCAAAAAATAAAATTGATTATTTTTTGTTTTTTATGTTTGAATCCGATCATTTTTTGTTGTGTTCTGAGATTTAAGAGTAAGATTGGGGTATCATATCTGATGTTCTAAATAGAATAAGCTAGTTTGAAAAAATTGTAGATTGCTATTAGTGGAAAACAAGTGTCTTTTAAATTCTGATCCGGTAGAAATTTCGGTAATTATTCCTCTTCACAATGAGTCTTCCAGTATTAAATATTTATTCGCCAGGTTGACTTTTTCGAGTTACTTCTCGATCAGAAAAACCTGCTAGTCTACCCATTAAACCTCAATAATTAAAGGGTATTCAAACTGTTGTGGCATTACTTGAAAAGTGGTTGTTACATTTTCTTGCTGGCGATCGAGTTCTAGAAGGTGATGAGCTAGATCTTCTGCTATGGCTACTGCTTCTTCTACAGTATTGCCTTCTGCAACTAATCCCTGTATATCATCACTAGTGGCAACAAAATATTCTTGTCCTTGTTCTTCAAATCGTTCAATTTTCAGTTTAACGATCGCTTTCATAATTTTTTTAGCCGAGATTTGTTTTTACCAAAAGATCTATTCAAGTGCAAGCGATCGCATTTATTAATTGCCATTAAATTATCGACGTTCATCTTGAAACATTTTTTGCTTTAGGTTATTTTGTCCAGTATACAAAGAAGCGATCGCTCTATCAAATGGTGTTGACTCGATCCTCTACACTGTATTTATGGCTAAGATTAATCACGACCAACTTTTTAAAGAGCTTTTAACTACTTTCTTTATTGAATTCCTGGAACTTTTCTTCCCTCCAGTTCTTGAATATCTCGATACTGATTCAATTCAATTTGTAGACAAGGAATTATTTACCGATCTAGTTGGCGGCGAAAAGAAGATCCTGGATATTGTGGCTCTAGCCAAATTTCAAGAACAAGATTACTCTTTTCTAGTTCATATCGAGAATCAAGCTTCTAACGCTCCTGAATTTAATCAAAGGATGTTTCGCTATTTTTGTAGTCTCTTTCTGAAGTATGATCGCCCTATTTATCCAATTGTTGTCTTTTCTTATTGATGTCCCAAAAAGATTAGATCGAAGCAATTTTGTAATTGATTTCCCCGATGGGCAGGTATTGAATTTTGATTATAAAATTGTTCAGCTTAATCGTCTGAATTGGCGTGACTTTTTACAACAGAAGAATTCCGTAGCAGCAGCTTTGATGGCTAAAATGAGAATTGACAAGAGCGATCGCCCAATGGTCAAAGCTCAGTGTCTCCGTCTCTTGGTTACTCTCAAGCTTGATCCAGCTAAGATGCAGTTCATCTCTAGTTTTGTCGATACTTATCTCCGTCTTAACTGTACTGAGGAAACGATATTTCAATCTGAGTTAGGTACAATGAAAACACGGGAACAGGAACAAATTATGCAAATTACTACATCTTGGGAAGAAAAAGGAAGAGTTGAAGGGCAAAGCAATACTATTTTGCGTCTACTCAACCGTAAACTTGGCAACTTATCCGAAGAGATCGTCACACAGATTAAATCTTTAAAGCCGAATCAATTAGATATTTTAACCGAGGATTTACTGGATTTTGAAACTTTTGACGACCTTAATCGATGGTTGAGTAATTCTTAGTTTTTAGAGATTCTTTATTTCTCGATCACGCATTTAATGCTGTTGGGTTTCACTTCGTTTTACCCAACCTACGAGATCGGCGATCGCACTATTAGTGGAAAACAAGTGTCTTTTAAATTCTGATTCGGTAGAAATTTCGATAATTATTCCTCTTCACAATGAGTCTTCCAGCATATTAAATATTTATTCGCCAGGTTGACTCTCGTATTGCAGCAGCTTAATACTAATGAGATCGCTGATCTTGTAGGTTGAGTAGAACGAAGTGAAATCCAACAACATTCCCATCACTTCATACTAATCAAAGGTTTTTCAAATAAGGCGATCACATTTATTGATCGTAATTAAATTATCTACAAAAAAGCGATCGCACTGTCTTTAGAGCGATCGCTTTTTACAAAAGTTTTTAACCTTGGCTTAATTAACCCACTGTTCCTTCTAACTTCAGGCTTAACAATTTATCCGCTTCCGCCGCAAATTCCATAGGTAATTCGTTCAATACATCCTTACAAAAACCACTTACCAGCATGGAAACCGCATCTTCTTCAGAAATGCCTCGTTGAGCAAAGTAGAATAGCTGTTCTTCACCAATTTTGGCTGTGGAGGCTTCGTGTTCTACCTTAGCGACATTGTTATCTACCTGAATGTAAGGGAAAGTATTCGCCTCGGCATTGTCGCCAATGAGCATGGAGTCACATTGGGAGTAGTTCCGCGCACCAGTAGCCTTATTGCCAATTTTAACTAAGCCACGATAGCTACCCTTGGAATCTCCTGCGCAGATGCCTTTAGAAATAATTGTGCTGCGGGTGTTTTTGCCCACGTGAATCATTTTTGTGCCTGTATCCGCCTGTTGTTTGTTGTTAGTCAAAGCGATGGAATAAAATTCTCCCACAGAATTATCACCGACTAAAACGCAGCTAGGATATTTCCAGGTAATTGCGGAACCTGTTTCTACTTGAGTCCAAGAGATTTTGGAGTTAACCCCTTTACACAAGCCACGCTTGGTCACAAAGTTATAAATACCACCTTTGCCGTTTTCATCTCCTGCAAACCAGTTTTGCACCGTGGAGTATTTGATATCAGCATTGTCTAATGCCACTAACTCGACTACCGCCGCATGAAGCTGGTTAGTGTCAAACATAGGGGCAGTACAGCCTTCTAGATAGCTTACTGAGGCACCTTCTTCTGCCACAATCAAAGTACGTTCAAATTGTCCTGTATCACCATCGTTAATCCGAAAATAGGTTGATAGTTCCATCGGACAGGTTACTCCTTTGGGAATAAAGACAAAAGAACCATCACTAAACACCGCAGAGTTTAAAGCCGCGAAATAATTATCCCCTACAGGAATCACGCTACCCAAATATTTCTTAACTAGTTCGGGGTGTTCTTCTAAGGCTTCGGAAATTGAGCAAAAAATCACCCCATCTTCCGCTAACTTCTCTTTAAACGTTGTACCGATGGAAACACTATCAAAAATTGCGTCTACCGCCACATTGCTCAGTCTTTTCTGTTCGGATAAAGGAATGCCTAGCTTTTCAAAAGTTTCTAAGATCGCTGGATCTACTTCATCCAAGCTACCTTTTTTTTCTTGCTTCTTCTTGGGTGCAGAATAATAGACAATATTTTGATAATCGATCGCTGGATAGCTGACATGAGGCCAATCAGGTTCGCTCATTTTTAGCCACTGACGATAAGCTTTAAGACGAAACTCTAGCATGAATTCTGGCTCGTTTTTCTTCGCTGAGATCAGACGCACGACATCTTCGCTCAAACCGCGAGGAATCTGTTCTGTTTCAATATTGGTGACGAAACCATACTTGTAGGGCTGATTGACTAGAGTTTTGACGTTGGCACTCATGATGAGAAATTAAATATATAGACTATGGTTTTTGGGGATCTTGAAAATTGCTGAGGACTATGGGCAGGAAATCTGGTTACAGCTTCGGTAGAATTAACTTAAGATTAGTTTGACTAGACATTTAGTCTGAGTTTAACAATAAATTTGTTGTTTAAGTATATTGTAAGTTACATTAGCAATAAAGATGTTGTTTAAGTTGTGTAAGTCCTGATAAATTTGGCTAACCTTGATTACTTTGCACCATAGCTAAATAGCCCCTAAAAGACGATGACGACCACTGGTTTACCGTCTACAAAACAGAATATTCTCCAAGCTCTACTAAAGCATGGTCAGGCAGCAGCCAACCAACTAGCTCAGGACTTAGATTTGAGTACCCAAGCTGTTCGTCGCCATTTGCATGAATTAGAAGCGGATGGCTTGATTGAATATCATGCTCTACAGCAGGGCATGGGTAGACCGCAGCATTTGTATCAGTTGAGTAGTGCAGGACGCGATCGCCTTAGTCCCCAAAAATACAGCCAATTCGCCGTTGGTTTTTTAGATACCCTTGCCGAAACCGTAGGCAAAGAGCAGGTGACGCTGGTTTTAGAGAGGCAGTGGCAACGCAAAGCAGCAGAATATCGCGATCGCTTAGGCAATGGAAACCTACAGCAGCGTATTGCAAAATTGGTGCAGTTAAGACAAGAAGAAGGCTACATGGCAGAGTTACACCAAGCATCTCCTCAGCAAAATCAGGGGTTTGTTTTAGTTGAACATAACTGCGCCATCTCCGATGTCGCGGAATCCTATCCCAGTATTTGTGGTCACGAACTAGAGATGTTTGCTGCGGTATTGCCCGACTGTATTGTGCAGCGGACTCAGTGGATTAATGATGGGGAACATCGTTGTGGATATTCAATCGAGGCAAAGTAATTAAAGCGAAATAATCAAAACGTAGTAGATGTAGATCGAGCATGGAAAAAATCCTCATTGAATTTATCAATACGCTTGATTCTTCTTTTAAAAAAATGCAGGCAGAAGCAGGTAGCACGACTAAAATTGCCCAGCTAACTATTAGTCAGTTTCAATATATTGAAGCCATACATGAACTGGAAAAACCGACAGTTACAGAAGTTGCTAACCAGCTAGAGATCGCCAAAGCATCGGTTTCAACAGGAATTAACAAGCTAATTGAAAAGGGTTACGTGACTAAAACTCAGTCCGACCGAGACAAGCGGATTTTTTATCTGGGTTTAACCCCAAAGAGCAAACAATTAATTAATACTAAGTATCAAGCACTGCAACAGTATGGCGATTTTATCAATGCTGCTTTGAGTGCAGAGGAAGCAGCACAATTTGAGGCTATCTTAACTAAATTAGTCCAGCTTTTTGAAACAGCTTAGTTTATTCATTACAATTAGTTAGGCTAACTAACTATAATGAAATGCGAATTACTTTACTAGCAGTCGGTTCAAGAGGAGACACTCAACCCTATATTGCCCTGGGGTTAGCCTTACAAAGGGCGGGATATAGAGTACGCATTGCTGCATCAGAAAGTTTTGCAGACTTAATAAACAGCTTTGGATTCGAGTTTTATCGTCTCTCAGGGGATGTTTCGGCGATCGCTCATAACGAAGATTTAAAGCAAGCGATGTCAGCCGATAATCCTCTCAAGATAATTATGGGTTTTAACACCTTGAAAAACTATGCCTATTCCTTGCAGCAAGGGCTTTATGATGCTTGCCAAGGTTCAGATGCGATCGTTTATCATCCAGGGGCAACCATTGGACACTTTGTCGCTCAAACTCTAAATATCCCCAGTATTTTAGCCACGCCATTTCCCATGACTCCTACCAAGGATTATCCAGCACTCATTTTTTACGATTCCGTCAGATTGGGAAAAACCTTTAACCAAATGACGCATATTCTATTCCAGCAAATCATGTGGCAAACCTCCAAAGCCCCGATTAAGATGTTCTGGAAAGATAAATTTAGTAACGTACCCCGTAATTTTGTTAATCCATTTTCTCAACGGCAGTCCAAAAATAATCTAACTTTAGTTGCCTGTAGCAACTATGTCTTTAACCGACCTCAAGATTGGTCAAACAATGTGCATAACACGGGCTATTGGTTTTTAGACGAAGATGATTGGTCACCCTCAGAAGAACTGCAAAAATTTTTGCAAGCTGGAAAGCCACCTGTGTATGTAGGCTTTGGCAGTTTAGGAAACCCAGATCAAGCAACACATACAACTGAATTAGTTGTAAAAGCCCTAGAGCATTCTGGACAACGTGGTATTTTAGCTACAGGCTGGGGTGGGATTACTAGGCTGGATGGCATGAGCGAAAATATCTTGATAGTTGAAAGCGCCCCCCATGCTTGGTTATTTCCTAAAATGTCGGTTGTGGTTCATCATGGTGGTGCAGGAACAACTGCGGCTGCTTTAAGGGCTGGTGTTCCCAGCGTTGTAATCCCTCACTCCAACGATCAGTTTGCCTGGGGCAAAAGAGTTTATGAACTTGGTGTAGGGGCGAAACCCATTCCCAGAAAAAAACTGACCGCAGAAAAATTATCTGCTGCTATTGCTGATGCTTTAAATGAAAAAGTCAAAGCAGAGGCGATCGCCTTGGGAGAAAAAATCCAGTCAGAAAATGGAACTAAAGTAGCTGCAAATTTAATTATTGATTATCTCGAACAATACTAACCGTAAACGATCGCCTTCAATCGGCTGTTCTGGCATAGCGATCAAGATTAATTTAAAGTCAGATTATGGTGAGAATTTTTATCCTAAAGGACGACACGAAGTTAGTCCTAAAGGATAAGCTTCGTGACCGAAGGGAATCCTTTAGGGCTTTAGCATACACTTCGTTATTAAGAAATTTTGCGAATTCGTAAAGATATAGTTGCTACTGCTTACCAGTGCTGGTGCGATTACACCAGATCGAGATAGTCTGAAGGAAGTAGTTTTATGATCTAACCTTCTCAAAGTATTTTTTTATGACTGCCGTAAATACTAATCCCACTAATCCCACCAAAAATCAACCTGACCAACCTCCTGCTGACTCTAAGGAACAGGTAAGTCAGTTTATGAAGCAGTTACAGGATGAAATTTGTGCTGGTTTAGAAGAAGTCGACGGCGGAGGCAAGTTTCAGGAAGATAGTTGGGAGAGAGAAGAAGGGGGCGGTGGGCGATCGCGTGTCCTAGCTGATGGCGGTATTTTAGAACAGGGGGGCGTAAACTTTTCTGAAGTATGGGGTAGTGAGTTACCTCCTTCGATCCTGAAACAACGTCCCGAAGCAGCAGGACATGGGTTTTATGCAACAGGAACATCTATGGTACTGCATCCCCGTAGTCCTTATTTGCCTACGGTTCACCTCAACTTTCGTTATTTTGAGGCAGGGCCAGTGTGGTGGTTTGGTGGTGGTGCGGACTTAACTCCTTATTATCCTTTTGCCGAAGATGCAGCCCATTTTCATCGCACTTTTAAAGAAACTTGCGATCGCCATCATCCTGAATATCATTCTGTATTTAAGTCTTGGTGTGATGAGTATTTTTATCTTAAACACCGCCAAGAAACTAGGGGTGTAGGAGGATTGTTCTTTGACTATCAAGATGGTACAGGTCAAATATACAAAGGGCCTCATCCTGATAAAGCAGCCGCAGAATACAGTAATAAGTTAGGAGAAATAGAGCATCGTAGTTGGTCGGATATTTTTAACTTTGCCCAAGATTGTGGCAGAAGCTTTTTACCTGCTTATTTACCAATCATTAACCGACGCAAAGACATAGAGTATGGAGAGAGGGAAAGAAATTTTCAGTTATACCGCCGTGGACGCTATGTAGAATTTAATTTGGTTTATGACCGTGGAACGATATTCGGCTTACAAACCAATGGACGAACTGAATCAATTTTGATGTCTTTACCACCCCTAGTTCGCTGGCAATATAACTATCAACCTGAACCTAACAGTCCTGAAGCAGAACTCTATGAGACTTTTCTGAAGCCTCAAGATTGGATTAATTGGCAAGGGGACTCATCGCTTCCACAACTAGCCGAGAAATAAACGGTAAGATCGACTTATTCTGAGCATTGTCTTGACCGACGGTGAAGATGGTGAGCAGATAGGGGGGAACTCCAGGAATTTCGATATACGCAGCGTCGTGACGAACTTGGCTCATCCAACCAGCCTTAGACCAGATCTGAGCATTGGGAGGTAGTGCCTCGCCGATAAATCCTGTAATCTGATTTTCGCCGTCGCTATTCACAAATTCCCCTGGGTTAAGACTACGCTTAAGTAACTGCATCATTTTTTGCGATCGCTCTGAGGATACGGCAACACCACCAATAATACTGTGGAGTAGTTTAGCAACCGCATCGGTAGTGAGCATATTGCGGTTTTCCATCAGTTCTCCCAAAAAAGCTCTTTCCCGACCATAAGCACCGTCACACCAGGTTTTTTGATTGACATTGATGCTTTCTAATTCTGACCAACCTAAAGAGGCAAAATAGCGATTAATAATATTCCGCTGCTTTTGCCAAGTTTCAAAGGGATTAGGCGGTAATTCGGGCCCACTAGTAGTTCCTGTTAAGACATCTACCAGTAAGCTAGTGGCATCATTGCTGGAAGCGATAATCGCATCCTGAATTGCGCGATTGAGTTCTAAAGATTCGGGAACCATTCCTCCCTGTAACCATTCATGGATTGCCACCAAGTAAAAGAGTTTAACTATGCTGGCGGGATAAATTCGCTCAACACCCCGATAGCTAAAGCCTTTGACTTGATGTTTCCAAAACTCAGCCGCCGATAAAGCCCCCCCCGTATTTACAATTACAGGCTGTTCATAGACAATCCAAGTGAGAGCAATTTTATCTCGCTTTAGGGTAGGAAATTTTGCTCGGGTAGTCTCTAAGATTTGTTGGGCAATTTCGGCTAGTCCCTCATCTTGACGGAAAAAAGGCATAGAAATTAGTGAGGAATGAAAATATATAATTTAGCAGATGCATCGTAGAGGCGAACAGCCGTTCACCCCTACTATTGCCACGCTTCAACTTCAGTTTATCGTTTAACTTCCGCCCTGAAAACTTCCCTGGCAGCCGATAAAGGGGCGAAGCCTCCGTCTCTTGAGAGCTTAGAGCTTAGAGCTTAAAGCTTCTAATACAGAATGGCTTTGTTGACTTTGTTTTTCTACTGCCTCAAATAACGACTGAAAATTTCCCTGTCCAAAACCTGTGGCGGAATGTCGGCGTTCAATAAATTCTAAAAAGAAGGTGGGCTGTTCAAAAATAGGTTGGGTAAAGATCTGCATCAATAACGACTGGGGAAAAACGAGATCGCCAGGCATAGTCGCAGTTGAATCACCATCTACTAAAATCTGCTGTTGTGCTACGGCAATTCTTTCAGCGTAACTTAGGGATTGCCAAGGTTGGAGGCGATCATAATATTCAGAAGGAACTGTTAAAAACTTTAAATCTCCCTGATGCAATTGGGCGACATCGGCAATTAAATTTTGCGATCGCAGTGCTAGATGTTGAATACCCGAACCGCCATTTAAATCGATAAATTCCTGAATTTGGGAATTAGCAGTAGTGGATTGATTGATATTGAACTGCACTTCCCCCGCAGGATCGATTAAAGCTTGACTAGTTAACCCTGATTTTTCGGTTTGAATTTTAAAACTTTGCTGAACTTCAAAGTTAAACAACTCTTGATACAGTTCAACGGCAGGTTCTAATTTGCCTTGGGCTACGTTTAACACCACATGGTCAATATGAGTTATGTGATTTCCCTGGGATTGACTGGGGAAATCAGCTTGGACAGGTTGCAGATCCAAGGGTACGCAATAATCCAGTGGTTCTTTAGTTTCAATTAAAGTATGCTGTAAATCATTCCAGCCGATGACTTTAGCAAATTTAAAATTACCCTGGGGTGATTCTTTGAGTTGAATATCTTGGACAATTTTGATTCCTAAGCAACGACTGCGATCTATAGTAGTAGCTAAGTTTTTTACCCTAAAAGCAATATCTGCAACCCCCGCAGGATGATGATTGAGATATTGAGCCACTGGACTAGTGGAATTTAGAGGAGAAGAAATTACAAAATAAGCAGCATTGAGAGCAATTAGCTCAGTATGAGTGTGTTGATTGACACAGGTGCCGATCTTTTGAAAACCTATATTACGAATCAACCAGTTGCTCGTTTTTGTGGAGTTGCTGGTGTAGAAATGAATATGATCGATCTTCATCAAGAGTACCGCTAATGTTTATATCTGGTGTATTGATCTCGTCTATTTAGTTGCACAAATCAAACCAAAGCGAACCAATCCTCTGGCATAGCCACGACTCATTAAGCCCAGAGATAATGCCCCCTGAATTGTTTGCCAACCAGCTTTTAACAAACCTGCGATCGCTTGAGGTGCGATCGCTGAATCAATCACCACGTCCCAAAAAGGTTCAACGGCGATCGACCAATCATCAGAGATCATGTCTTTGAAACCACATTCAGTAGCGATCGCGCGGTATTCTGAGAGGGAAATAACGTAGGGTAAACAATAGACACGATAAATCTCTTTGAGATGAGCCACCTCACTAGGAGTCAAATCCCCTGCCCAAGAATCGGTTTCTCGATGACACCAGGTAGCAAAGATCATTTTTCCTCCTGGTTTGAGGACACGATAGCACTCCGACAAAAACTTAGCTTTATCTGGCATATGTTCTCCGCTTTCCAATGACCAGACTAAATCAAAAGTATTATCCTCAAAAGGCATTTCTAAGGCATTAGCTACAGCAAAACTGACTTGATTAGCTAAACCAGCCGCGATCGCTCTTTCTTCCCCTCTTGATGCTTGAACAGGAGAGAGAGTAATGCCTGTCGCTTGACTGCCAAACTTCTGGGCTAGGTATAAAGTACTGCCCCCAATACCACAGCCGACATCTATAATATTTTGTGGAGGATTGCTTTCGTTGTAACCACTCCAAAGTAACAACTCTTCAATCAGTTCAATTTGTGCTTGACGGCGATCGAGCTTGTAGTTACCATTTTTGCCATAGTAACCGTGGTGCATATGTTCCCCCCAGATAGACTCCCACAGTCCACTAGAAGCGTCATAAAACTCACGAATATCTTGATATAGACTATTACTCATCACAAACCCACTTAAGATGACGGTTCAAAGTACTTTTACCATAGCTAAATCATTCATTCTTCGCTGACGATCATGACATTTGACCACAAAATATGAATAAATTTAATGGTTTTTGAAGACATATTGCAGAAATAAGCTTATAGCTCATAGCTTCGTCCTTTATTCCCGATCTTGCTCAACAGGAACTTGGCGACGGCGACGATACCAGGTTGCGCCCCCAACTAATATTCCAGTTAAAGCAAAAGCAGTCATCAAGGGTAAAACATTGCCCTGGGATAATTCGGTAATACCTGCCCCCATCATCACAAAAGGCAAAACTCCAGGTAAAGTTCCCAACAGAGTCCCGATTAAATAATCCTTAAATTTAATTGAGGTTAATCCTGCGACAAAATTGACAATCCCGTAGGGAATTATGGGCAAAAGCCGAATCGCAAACAAATAAAACAGTCCACCCTGACGAATTTCCGCATCAACGGCGTTCCATCGTCCACCTAACTTTTGACTAACCATTTCCCTGCCAATGGTGCGAGTAAAAGCAAAAGCAGCGATCGCCGCCACCAAAGCAGCTATAGTAGTCCATAGTGTCCCCCACCACACCCCAAAAAATGCCCCCCCTGTGAGGTTGAGGGGAGTTGAAGGCAAAATTAACAAAGTTCCCACAGTGTAGAACAGGATATAAATAACTGGAGCAAACCCCCCCATATTCTCTAACCATACCTGCAACTGTTGACGATCTATCCCGCCGATAACTAATACACCGATTCCTGTGACGACAAGACAAAAGATCGTTAGAAAAACAAGACTATTTTTAAGCTGGGGCATTTTGCGATCGCCTGATTACACTGCTGATTTAGAATTTTGTGAAGGGTGAACTCCGAAACCATATTCTTCCCTTACTAAATATAAAGGTCTAGCTTTCACTTCTTCATAGACGCGACCTAAATATTCTCCCAGTAACCCCAGAGTAATTAACTGAATTCCCCCCAAAAACAGAATTGCCACGATCAAAGAGGCATAACCAGGGACATCAACTCCAAAAATCAAGGTTCGCACCACTAGTAACAGGGCATAAATGAAGGAAATGAGCGAAATACTGATGCCAACATAACTCCATACCTTGAGGGGCAAAAAACTAAAGGAAATAATGCCATCCAGGGCAAAATTCCATAACTTCCAATAATTCCAGCTAGTTTTACCAGAATAACGAGGTTCACGGTCAAATAAGACGGCAGTTTGCTTATAGCCTACCCAAGCAAATAAACCCTTCATAAATCGGGTTCTTTCAGGCAGCCGTTTAATCGCCTCCACTACCCGACGATCTAATAAGCGAAAGTCTCCTGTGTTAGCTGGAATGGGAACTTGACTCATCTTGCCGATAGTTTGATAAAAAGCCTTGGCGGATACCTTTTTCAACCAAGTTTCTCCCTGACGAGATCGCCTGGTAGCATAAACAACATCGTAACCTTCGCGCCACTTGGCAATTAACTGGGCAATTAATTCTGGTGGATCTTGGAGATCGGCATCTAAAGGAATAACTGCAGCCCCGCTGGCGTAATCGATTCCCGCCGTCAAAGCAATCTCCTTACCAAAATTACGAGACAGATTCACGATCTTGATGGCAGGATCTTGGCGATTTAACTCCACTAACGCTTCAAAAGTATCATCTAAACTACCGTCGTTGATGCAGATGATCTCATAACTGGTATTAAGCTGCTGCAATACGGGAGTCAACCTAGCGAATAAATGTTTAATGCTGGAAGACTCATTGTAAAGAGGAATAATTACCGAAATTTCTACCGAACCAGAATTTAAGAGATGCTTGTTTTCCATTAATAGCAGTTCATTTTTTAGTGGCAACTAATCCTATCAAGCTAAGAGAGGAAGATCCCAGATACATAGATATATCAACTTGGTTAACGGTAGATCGTTCAAAAAGATATTTGGATGAATATTTAAATGACAGAAACAATTTTAATTAGAGCGATCGCTTTTTTGTAGACTGGACAAAATAACCTAAAGCAAAAAATGTTTCAAGATGAACGTAGATAATTTAATCGCAATTAATAAATGTGATAGCTATGAAAGATCTTACTACTTTTGATATAGTTTATCATTAAAAGTTTAGTACAATACCAAGAAACTACCTATAAAAATATTCTATTTTAGCCAAATTAATGATTCAATATCTATTGAAAAAAGCTCTGCCAAGGAGTATTCTCAAATTTTTCTTTTAACTCATTGTAGTTAATTACTATTTCTGAAAGTGGTCTTTTTTCTTGTTTCCTTGTATAAGAGACTAAAGGCAAACATTCTACCTCTAAAAATTCTTGAAGATCTTCAATCGCCTTGACTTTATTTGTTACTAAATCTTCATAATATAGGGTGTGTATTTGTTGCGATGGATTTGAAAATAAAAGCTCATATTTTTTTTCTAATGCCCTAGTTTGTTGAAAATAATCCAGGCAATCTTCATAATCAATTTTGAGTTTTAAGTTATTACTACCTTCATTACGAAGTTTGATCCATATATCTGTCTTTATAGCCATTTTAAATGAAACATAATTAGAAAATATGTTTCTTCTTTTTAAATGAATGACTTTTAAGTTCTTAAGACTATGTAAATATTCATAAATAATTTTACAATTGCTACTTTGTTTTTCTTGATAAATTAGTTTAAAACCGACTGCTTTTGTTGATTTTAGGAAGTCTCGGAAAACAATATGCTCAATAAACTCAATCGGAGCTTTATGCCTTATTTGCAAAATTTCTGGTGAAGAATAGCTTGGGTAGCCCCAATGAATTTTATCATCTTCACTAAACACTTCTCCAAAAGCCCTGATTTTAGGATGGGATTGCAATAGACTAACTAAAAAATTAGAACCCGTTCTTTTTCTACAAATAATTAAAAATTTCTGATAATCACATTCACCAGAAAAAATTCTTTTTTCCAAAGCTATCTCTGTCAAGTTAATAACTTTTCGTTCTAATCTTTTTAAAGTGCTAAGGTTTAAACTTTGGTTGGAGAACATTATTTAAATTAATTAATCTTTATCGCTCTTTGCTAGAGAAATTATTCTACTGCCAATCTGTAAAGATTTTAGGTAGAAGGATTGAAAATTTTCTATAACTGTAAGCTATTTGATAGGAATTTATAATAATTTGACAGTTATAGGTTCTAATAGAAATAAATTGCTGGCGATCGCTGATTCAAAGAAGCATATTACACTTCATCTTCATACTCATTGAATAAAATACTGGCACGAACAATCTGGCAGAAATGACAGAATTTCGCTTTTCTCAAGAACGCCAATACGGCTTAGAAACTATTGTTAACAATTAATACTTACAGCAGTTTTTAGTTTTTAAATTAATTCTTAATAATTGAGCATATTCTTAATCTATGACCATCACTATAATTGTTACTTTGGCAAACCTTAATATATCCTAAAAGTACTCCAAAAATCCAGCAATTAATGAAAATCATTCTTAATTGTTCCGATCAAGGATTCCCAAACGTATTTACCTTCAGGGTAAAATTACAGAGTTAATATCAGTATTGGGCGATTTCGATAGTTTACCGCCTCCAGTACGCCTCGAACCCCAGATGATCGCTAAAATTATTATGCCAAAGAGATTTTGTTAATCGAACTCTGCAAACCAGACTCGGAAGGCAGTCAGTTCATCATATTTCTAACTAGTGCTGCTTTGAGTACCCAAGCAAAATCATAACCCATGAGAAAAAACTAAGAGCTAAAAACTGAAAACTAAAAAATGACTGAAGCCACCACCATTCGTCAGCCCAAACTTACTAGTAATACAGCCAGCTTGTTTTATCAAGTTGCCATGTCTCAGCCTGCATCCCACCTATTTGAGGTCACCCTCCAGATTAGTGATTGGCGATCGCCAATTCTCGATTTAAAGATGCCTGTGTGGACACCTGGTTCTTATTTGGTGAGGGAATATGCCAGACATCTCCAAGACTTTACAGCGCGCTCTGGAGAGCAGGAATTAACTAGTTGTAAGCTGGGGAAGAATCATTGGCAGGTGGCAAGGTCAAACTCGACGGAAATCCAAGTCAGCTACCGTATTTATGCCAACGAGTTAACGGTACGGACTAACCATTTAGATGCTACCCACGGATACTTTAATGGTGCGGCACTGTTTTTCTTTATTCCAGGCTTAGAACAAGAACCGATCAAATTGAAAATCGTCCCACCTCAGTCTGACTGGCAGGTTGCAACCAGTCTACCTAAAATCGAAGGGTCGGAGCATACTTTTCTGGCTCAAGACTTCGATACTTTAGTTGATAGCCCTGTAGAGATTGGTACCCATCAGGTGTATGATTTTGAGGTTCTGGGTAAGCCCCATTCATTAGCTATCTGGAGTCAGGGAAATAGTAATCCCCAGCAGATTATTGCTGACACCACAAAGTTGATTGAGACAGAAGCGGCGATGTTTGATGGTTTGCCCTATGAACAGTATTTATTTTTGCTGCACCTTTCTGGCAGTGGCTACGGTGGTTTAGAACATAAAAACTGCTGTACCTTGAATTATCCCCGATTTGGGTTCCGCGATCGCGAGAAATATGAACGGTTTCTTCAGTTAGTCGCCCATGAATTTTTTCATCTTTGGAACGTGAAACGGATTCGTCCCCAAGTGTTAGAGACATTTAACTACGAATCCGAAAGCTATACTACCTCTCTTTGGTTTTGTGAAGGTACAACTAGTTATTACGATATTTTAATTCCCTTGCGGGCGGGGATTTATGACCAGAAAACTTGTCTAAAAAACTTTAGTAAAGACATTAGCAGGTATCTCAATACCATCGGACGCACGGTACAGCCTTTGGGAGAATCAAGCTATGATGCTTGGATCAAACTATACCGCCGTGACGCTTATAGTGATAACAATCAGATTTCCTATTACCTTAAAGGACAACTGGTTTCCCTGCTGCTGGATCTGTTGATTCGTGCCAAACATCAAAATAAGCGATCGCTTGATGATGTGATGCGGTTAATGTGGTCGCGTTTTGGAAAAGAGGAAATTGGCTTTAGTGAAACTCAACTACGGTCAACTATTGCAGAGGTGGCAGGAGAAAATCTTGATGATTTTTTCCATCGCTATATCGAAACCACTGAAGAACTACCTTTTGATGACTACCTGAACCCCTTTGGCTTATACTTAAAAACTGTGGTGGAATCTAGTACCCCCTACTTGGGCATCAAGGTACAGTCGGATAGTAATCGAGAAGTAATTGAATATGTTGCTGTCGAATCTCCCGCAGCAATGGCAGGTATAGACGCTAAAGATGAGCTTTTAGCCATTGATGGTATTAGAGTCGATGCTAAGTCTCTTGAAGAAAGACTAAGTGACTATCAAACAGAGGATACGATTCAGGTTACCGTGTTTCATAAAGATGAATTAAAAACCTTGGCTGTGACTTTGGCGACCGCTCAAGCTAATCGTTATGAATTGGTGATTAAAGATAATTTATCCCCAGAACAGCAACAAAATCTTGCGGGATGGTTGGGGAAATTAAGTAATGAGTAAATGAGTAATTAAATATGCATAATTTTCTAGAAACGGCTTATTTTCAAAATAAATTTGTTCCTTTCAAAGAAGCAAATATTTCGATCGCCACCCATGCTCTACATTATGGGACAGGTGCTTTTGGGGGGTTGAGAGGTATTCCTAATCCCGATGATGTCAATCAAATATTATTGTTTAGACTGGATCGTCACTGTAATCGTTTGAGTGAGAGTGCTAAACTCCTCAGCTATGATTTGCCTGGAGCCAAAATACAGCAAATAATCATTGATTTTGTCAAGAAAAATAAGCCTCAAAAATCTTTTTATATCCGCCCTTTTGTTTACACTTCTGATTTAGGGATTGCGCCTCGGCTCCATAAGATTGAAAAGGACTTCTTTGTTTACGGATTGGAACTAGGGGATTATTTACCCCCTGAAGGTATTAGCTGTCGCATTAGTTCTTGGTATCGTCAGGAAGACCGTAGTTTGCCGCTGCGGGGTAAAGTGAGTGGGGCATATATTACTTCTTCTTTGGCTAAAACCGAAGCAGTGGAATCTGGTTTTGATGAAGCAATTCTGATGAATTCTCAGGGTAAAGTCTGTGAAGCTTCAGGGATGAATCTGTTTATGGTGAGAAACAATAAATTAATCACTCCTGGGTTTAATCAAGATATTTTGGAAGGGATCACTAGAGATAGTATCTTAACTGTTGCTCAGGATCTGGGGATTGAGACGGAAGAAAGAGCGATCGATAAAACCGAATTATTTATTGCTGAAGAAGTATTTCTAAGTGGCACTGCCGCCAAAGTGACTCCTGTTAAGCAAATCGAAAACTATCATTTTACTTCTGAGGGAGTAATTACTGAGAAAATCAAAGCTAAACTAACTGCGATTACCAACAATCAAGAGCCTAAATATCAAGACTGGATCTATACAATTGACTGCTGAGGCGACTACTTATTACCATGAGCCATGATTCAATAATTCAGTGAGTTGAACAAGTTGAGCAAAATGTAGGGTTCTGCCCTGCTAAAATAACAGTGTCAAAACTCCCTTATCTTTAACAGCGGTTATGCTACTTACAGAGACTAACTTAGTTGCCTTATTGTATCTAGTTTTAAGTGGCACCTATCTTTTAGTGTTACCAGCATTTGTTTATTTTTATCTTAATAAACGTTGGTATAACGCCAGTTCGATTGAACGATTAATTATGTACCTGTTTGTGTTTTTGAGTTTTCCAGGAATGCTCTTGCTCAGTCCTCTACTCAATTTCCGTCCCCAGCGTCGTAAATTGGAAGCTTAGAAATACAGTATGCGTAGAATCGATGCTCTGGGTATTGGTTTGGGGGTATTTGTTGCTGCTGGACTAGTTTATCTCGCTTTACAGTTATTTGGTCTAGACGGCATTAATGCAGGAATCTGGACTCAGGCAGTTCTGGTAGTTCTGCTCATTGGATGGTCTTTGACCTACTTATTCCGTGTGGGCAACAAGCAGATGACCTACAATCAGCAACTAAAGGATTATGAAGAAGCTGTCATGCAGAAGCGCTTGGAGGAAATGTCCCCTGAAGAATTAGCCCAGCTACAGCAAGAAATTGAGCAAAAAAAGAAATCTTAGTTTTTCTGCTGCTTCACACACCGTCTTGAATACCTTAAATACTATCAAGCTTATCAAACTTAATTTTACTTAAATGAATGTTGCCCAGCGTTTTCAACAGCTAAAACAGAATTCTAAATGTGCCTTTATTCCCTTTATCACCGCAGGAGATCCAGATCTAGAAACTACGGCTAAGGCGCTGGAAATTTTAGCGCACAATGGCGCAGATCTAATTGAATTAGGAGTTCCCTATTCTGATCCCCTCGCAGATGGCCCCACGATTCAAGCGGCAGCTACTAGAGCTTTACAAAAAGGGGTTCGGCTAGAAGATGTTTTGGCAATAGTTAAGGATGCCGTCAACAAAGTTGATGTGCCAATTATTTTATTTACTTACTACAACCCAATTTACTACCGTGGGGTTGAGGTGTTCCTGAAGCAAATTAAGGAGGCTGGAGTCAGTGGCTTGGTAGTTCCCGATCTGCCTTTAGAAGAGGCAGAAACCCTCCTGAATTCAGCAGCAGCCATTGGGATTGAAGTAATTCTTTTGGTTGCCCCTACTAGTTCCCCAGAGAGAATTAAGGCGATCGCCCAAAAATCCCAAGGCTTTATTTACTTAGTCTCTGTCACAGGGGTTACGGGAATACGCTCAGAAATGGCAACAGGAGTTAAAGATTTACTGACTAGCTTACATCAGGCTACAGATAAACCCATTGGTGTTGGTTTTGGTATTTCTGACCCCGAACAGGCAAAACAGATTAAAGACTGGGGGGCAGATGCGGTAATTGTCGGTAGTGCGATCGTCAAGCGTCTGGCTTCAGGAACTCCCGAATCAGGACTCAAGGCGATCGCTGAGTTTAGTTATGCCCTAAAACAAGCAATCTCGTAGACAAGTAGTTTTGTAGCTCAAAAAAAGAGAATTACCTACCTACGAGGAAGCTAGAATAAGATTAGATACTTTAAATACTATTTAGAGCAATTAGAATAATTTGTGCGGTAAAACTTACCCTTAAGTCCGACCATTACTACCGTTTTTAGATATATCGCTAGGAAGCAAAGAGTTAGGTAATTCATCAAAACTTTTCTTGACTGCTTTACAAAATTCTTTCATCTGAGATACGGTCATTGTTGGTTCAGCCTGTCCCTTTTCCCAACGACGAATTGTCGATACGGCTACGCCAATTTCTCGCGCCAACTGTTCTTGAGACAGCTTGACATTAAGTCTTAATCTTTTAAACGGTGAATTAGTTTCCTGGCGTTGCGATTTTTTAGGTCTTGTCATGGTTTTGTCTGAATTATTGTGACTAATAGAATAGTGGATATATTTTTTGGGACAGCAAAATTAGTGATATTCAAATCAACTTATGCTTTATGCATAGAAAATTTAATACATATCATTAAAGTAATGCTATTAAGCAATAATTATTAAGGTTGCAATTATGCAAATAATAAATATTGAGTAGCAGAAAAATTGATCATTTTGATCATTGCTGTACCAATAAAATAAGGGTAATTACTGAATCAATAAATATGGATTAGTTACGGGATCTCATAAAAGTAAAAATATTTTGCCATAAAGCAAAAATATGTTTGGACTTGAGACTTATACGCTCGATTTGTACGCTCAATTTTGTCCCATACTAACAAATTATTAAAATAAGACTATTCGCAAAATTACCGAATTTTTTAGTCAATTTATCCTTGATTAATTATCATCTTTAGTTTGATCAATAGGAAAATAGAGGATGCTAGTCGAATCGTAAAAAATAAACCAACATTAATATTTTCAGTGGATTCTCTGAAGCATATCTCAGATTTAACCTCAATTAAAATAGTTTAAGAAAATTTTATATAGTAATCCTCAAGATCCTGAGAGGTTGTCTTTTCCTTTGTCCTTCTTGATTTAGTCGCTTTTCCCCACCAGGGATAAGGCGTACCTCACAAGGGAGAGAAACGCCGTAATTTACAATAGTCTGATGCCAGTAAAGGAGAAAAGCTGATGACTTATAGCCTTGCTTATTCTTATTTACTGATAATTAGCGATTCGGGCAAAGCTGTCTGCCGATAAACTAGCCCCGCCAACTAAAGCACCGTCTATTTCTGACTGCGCCATGATTTCATCGATATTATCAGGTTTGACGGAACCGCCATATTGAATTGAGACATTTTTATTATCTAGTTGCTCGCGAATAATGCCGATTACTCGATTCGCTTCAGAAGATTCACAGGTATCACCCGTCCCGATCGCCCAAATAGGCTCGTAGGCAATTACCAAATTACTCTGGTTTATATCGATCAAATCTGATTTTAACTGGGCGATGATAATATTCTCAGTTTCCCCCGCATCTCTTTGTGCTTTGGTTTCGCCCACGCAGAGAATAGGCTTGAGGCGGTGATGTTGCGCTGCTTTGAGCCTTAAATTGACAGTCTTGTCTGTTTCTCCAAAGTACTGTCTTCTTTCACTGTGACCCACCACTACATAATCAACACCGATTTCTGTCAACATTGAGCCTGAAATTTCTCCAGTATAAGCACCCTCCTCTGACCAATGAATGTTTTGAGCGCCTAGCATGATTCTGCTGCCATGCAGATGTTTTGACAAAGCTGTCAAAGAAGTGAAAGGCGCACACAACACTACCTCTTGATTGTCTTTGATATCTTCAACTTCAGATTTAAACTCCTGCACAAAAGCCAGGGACTCTGCCTGATTTTTGTACATCTTCCAATTACCAGCAATAATTACTTTTCGCACAATCTAAAAAATATCTTAAAATTCTCTGCAAATTTCAGTTTAAGGCTTTGTGGTGGTAAAGGCTAGGTTATTCCCTGGGGGGGCAATCTTCAGCTTTTGTTTTTTCGATGGAAAGAGTCCCTAAATTTAGATGAATATTTTTGGTCGTCCCTTCCACGAGATTTTTGAAAATTCATCTTCGCAGAAATATTACCAAGTGTTAAGAAAACTGGTTTTTTCCACCCATATTGCCTGATAGCAGGTACAACCATTAGTGTTCCCGATAACTTGATCACTAGTCAGTACGCAAGTACTGTTATCTTACCGAGTCAAATGCTGTAGTTCATGGTTCATATAAAGCGCGTTGAACTGTCTCACTTTAAATCTTTTGGTGGCACCACAAAAGTTCCTATATTGCCTGGTTTTACGGTGGTTTCGGGGCCGAATGGGTCAGGAAAGTCGAATATTTTGGATGCGCTGTTGTTTTGTTTGGGTTTGGCAAGTTCCAAGGGAATGCGTGCCGATCGCTTGCCCGATTTGGTGAACAATAAGCATATTAGTAATGGTAAGGTGGCAGAGGCAGTGGTTTCTGTGACTTTTGACTTGACGGATCTTGGGGATTTGTCCGATGTGGTCACTACCGTAACGGATGCCAAGGACATGACCTTGATTACTTCTTCCCAAGAGTTGGCGGAGGTGATGGGAGAAGAGGAAGGGGAAAACGAGCATGGTAATGGTCATAGTGAAGGGGAATTCGCCTCAGAAGATTTGAACGAAGCGGAAAAGGAAGAAGAAGAACTAGATGAAGAGGCAGCAACGGCAAATACTACGGTAGATCAAGACGATAAAAAAATTATCGCGATCGCCAATGGGGATAGTCTGGAGTGGAAGATTACCCGAAGATTGCGAGTTGCGAAGAAGGGGAACTATACTTCAACGTTTTATATTAACGGGGAAGTTTCTAGCGCGACGGAAGTTCACGAACAGCTTCAGAAATTAAGGATTTATCCTGAAGGTTATAACGTGGTGTTGCAGGGGGACGTTACCAGCATCATCACGATGAACTCAAAGGAAAGGCGAGAGATTATCGATGAATTAGCGGGGGTAGGAGCATTTGACCGCAAAATTCAGCAAACCCGTAAAACGCTAGAAAAAGTGCAGGAAAAAGAAGAAAAATGTCATATTATTGCTCAAGAGCTAATTTCTAATCGCGATCGCTTGGCAGCAGATCGAGTCAAGGCAGAAAAGTATCGCAAGTTAAAAGAGCAGGTACAGCAGAAGAAAATCCATGAAAAAGTTTTAGTCTGGCGATCGCTTACTCAACAGCAAGAAGAGTTACAGCATCAGGTTGTGGTAGGAGAGGCGGAAGCTTTACAACTGAATGAGAGTATCACCAAGCTGGATCTAGAAGTAGCCGAAGAGAAGAGTAAATTAGAAACCCTGAATGCTCAAGTCAAAGCTCTGGGGGAAGACGAACAGCTATCCGTAGCCTCAGATTTAGCTACCCAAAAAGCCAAACAGCTTACTCTCCAGCAAAAGTTAGGGGAACTGAGTAATACCAGCCAGCAGCAGCAATTAACCTTAGTCCAGACGGAACAGAATTTAGAACAGTATCAGCAGGAGATCCAACAGCTTAGTCAAGAAAAAGACAGACTAGAGCATGAGATCCTACCGACTTTGACTAGTAACGCCGTTGCCGCGAGGGAAACCGTTACCCAGAGTAAAGATAATGCCAATGCGATCGCAGAAGCTTCAGAAGCTTGGGTGCAGGAACAAGCAACCCTGTCTCGCCAGGTATCGGCGATGCAAGAAACTCTTAATCCTCAACGTACCGAACAAGCCAGAATTAGCGAGAAATATAGCCAGCTAGAGAAGACGATTCAAGAACAAACTGAGTCCCTAGAAACAGTTGACGCAGAATTAAAAGTCAAGCAAGCCGAATATAATGCCCTATCGGGTAAAGTGACCACAGAACAAGAACAGGTTCAAAGCATTGCTCAACAGCTAGCAGAGGTGGAAAGCGATCGCTCCCTGCAACAGGAAACCCAAGAACGTCTGATCAGGGAACAGCGAGATAAACAGCGAGAACTAGATAAGCTAGAAGCAAAGAAACAGGCACAGCAGGAAGTTCAGGGAACTTATGCCAGTAAAATCATCCTTAATTCTGATCTTTCTGGGGTAGAAGGATTGGTGGTGCAGTTGGGACAGGTGGAACAACGGTACCGTCTGGCGCTGGAAACCGCTGCGGGAGGAAGATTAGGCTTTATTGTCGTGGAAAGCGATCGCGTGGCAGCAGAAGGCATTGAATTGCTCAAACGGGAACGGGGAGGCAGAGCCACTTTCTTGCCCTTAAATAAGATTCAAGCAACACCCCTAGGCAACCTTGCCACCATGCGTTTCGGTCGCGGTTTTGTAGATTTTGCCGTGAATCTAGTAGACTGTGATCCTCGTTATGACGAGATTTTTGCCTATGTGTTTGGCGGCACAATTATCTTTGACAGTCTTGATAATGCTCGTTCTCAGTTAGGTAAACACCGTATTGTGACTTTAGAGGGGGAAATTCTCGAAGCTAGTGGAGCAATGACGGGAGGAAGTCAATCTAGTCGTTCTAGTTTGCATTTTGGTGGCATGGCAAACCGTGAACCAGAACAAGTCGAGGCGCTGCGAGAGCGTCTAGCGGAAATCAGCCGTATCCTTAAAAACCATGACCAAAGAATAGCCGAACAGCTAGCCCAAACCAAGACATTAAGTTCAGCATTAACCGAAGCCAGACAACTTGGTCGAGACAATAAAATACTCTCAGAACAGCTAGAAAAAGATTTAAAACGTCTAACTGGACAAAGAGAAATCTTAATTAATCAACTCCACAGCAACCGCCAAGAGAGAGATGCCATCCAAGCTCGTTTAGCCATCCTAAATCGTGAAATTCCTGAACAAGAAGCTAGCTTAAACGAATTACAACAGCAGTTAAAAGTATTAGAAGACTCCCATTCTCAAAGCGAATGGCAACAGGTGCGTTCTGTAATTACTAGCCAAGAAGAACACCTGCGACAACAGGAACAGGCTTTAAGACAAGCAGAAACACAACTATTAGAACTGACCAATAAACATCAACGAGCCAGAGAAAAGTTCACCGAAGCAGAACACAATATTGTTCAATTAACTAATGACCAAGGAGCAATTAAAGAGCAACAAGGAACAGTCAATAATCAGCTACTAGAAATAGCTGAAAAAATTACTACTACTGAGATAGAATTAGCCAAACTATCCGAAAAACTTGGTGAAACCAAACAAGAACGCGATCGCCTGGAAAATAACTTAAAAGAGTTGCGCGATCGTCACCAAAAACAAGCCTGGAAATTAGAAAAACTCCAAGCAGCACAACAAGAAAGACAAGTCACACTCCAGAGTCTGCAACAGCAAATTACCGAGCAAGAGCAGGAACTACCAGATCCGATTCCCGAAATTCCTCAGTTAGTTAATGATGACGATCTTGAACCAGGAGAGTCCATCACTTTTGCCAATCTTCAAGAACAAGTAGAACAGCTACAAAGGCAAATTCGTAACGGGGAAAAACGTCTAGAGGCAATGGAACCTGTCAACATGTTGGCATTAGAAGAATACGAAAAAACCGAAGCCAGACTACAGGAACTTTCCCATAAGTTAGACACCATCGAAGCAGAAAGAACCGAATTGTTACTACGGGTCGAAAAATTTACTACCCTACGGTTGCGAGCTTTTAAAGAATCCTACGATGCGGTCAATGAAAACTTTCAAAAGATCTATGCTGAACTATCTGACGGTGATGGACATCTCCAGTTAGAAGATGAAAATGATCCCTTTAACGGTGGCTTAAACTTAGTTGCCCACCCCAAAGGAAAACCAGTGCAAAAGCTCAGTTCTATGTCTGGAGGCGAAAAATCCCTAACGGCTTTAGGCTTTATTTTCTCCCTACAAAAATATCGTCCATCCCCCTTCTATGCCTTTGATGAAGTAGATATGTTCCTCGATGGTGCCAATGTCGAAAAACTGTCCCGCATGGTCAAACAACAGGCACAAGAAGCACAATTTATTGTCGTCAGCCTCCGCCGCCCGATGATTGAAGCCTCCGAGAGAACTATTGGAGTGACTCAAGCCAGAGGCGCACACACTCAAGTGTTGGGCATTAAGATGAAATCAATATAGTATCCAGGGTAAACGCATCAAATCGGGCAAATAAAACTCTAAAAGAGTGAAAAATTCCTGGGCTGTTTTTTTGGCAAATCCAATACTGAACAAGAATCAACTATTAATACTACTTATACTAATTCTCCATAACAATGCACTAAATTAAATTTAACCTCTTTGCGCCTTTGCCCCAAACTAAGCGGGATAAACGCCTTTGCGCGAGATTTAAACTTAGAATACTAAGTGCAACCTCAAAGAGAAGTGGTATTAACCTAAAACTTTAGGGCGAACTCCAAACCCCTAAATCTGCTGCTCGATCGCCTGTAATAAACTATCAATCTCTTCAGGCAAAGTTAGATAATGAACGCAGGCACGAATACAATCAGGATCGGCAATGGTTCGCAAGAGAAAACCTTGTTTTTCTAAAGTATCTACCAACTGTTTATGATTAACCCCTGCTACCTGGAAAGAAACTAATCCTGCTTCGGGGGCAGTAGCTTTGAGGCAACTTATTTTATCTATTTGCTGTAATCGCGACCAAAGATCTGCACTTAACTCGCGAATTTGCTGATAGCGATCGCTTTTGTTGCCCCATGCTTGATTAATGGCGATCGCTGCTCTCAAACCCTCATATTCAGGATAAGCAGCAGTAGCCACCTCAAATTTTGTGCCGTCTGGTTTCCAGGCGATGGGTTTTCCTTGTCTATCCATTTCTACTCCCCGCCAACCAATAAAGGTGGGGTTTAATTCCTTAAAGGCTGATGGACTGATATATAGTCCGCCTACCCCAGCAGGGCCACAAAGCCACTTATGTCCAGTAAAGGCATAGTAGTCAATTTCTAATTCAGGTAGGTTTAAATCAAGAGAACCCACAGACTGAGCAGCGTCTACCATGACTCGGATCATGCCTTTAGCAGGGTAGCTATGGCAAGCTTGAGCGATCGCTTTGAGGGGTAATACTTGCCCTGTATTCCAGAGTAGATGACTTAAAACCACCATGCGAGTATCTTCAGTGAGGTGGCTACGAATTACTTCTACAGGATCGCCATGATTCAAAGTATCTAGGATTGGACAGATACTTACTTCCACGCCGAAACGACGCTTAATTTCGTCAACGGTGGCAATAATGCCAGGATGTTCACAGTCCGTCATGACAATGCGATCGCCCTGGTGCCAATCTATCCCCCACAGAGGAATATTACAGCCTGCGGTTACATTTTCCGTGATGGTGATCGTTTCAGGAGTTGTTTCTAGCTCAAGAGCGATCGCCTGACGGAGAAGATTAACTTGATTAGTCAGCCAACTATTAATCCGACCAGAAAAAGGTCCTTGTTCTTGAATATATTGATGGGTATCAATAATGGCTTGCAAAGCAGCACTGGACATGGTTCCTTGACCACCAAAATTAAAATAGGTCTTATTAATCAACCCAGGAAATTGCTGACGGTGTTCTTTGAGGTCGGTTTTAGCTAAACTATTAGTCATAGGTAAGATCTTGCTCTGTGGCGAACCATTGTTAGTATATCGACATTCTTCAATAAATATTCAGCGACATCGGCTTGGGATTAGAAGTGCTGTTATACAGAAACTCAGCAGAGAATCATCATTCTTTATTCTTTTCTCTGGTTCAACGGCGATAAAATGCTAATCTCTGACCATCTATTACTTAATTACAAACGCTGCAATCGTCGCACCTTTCTCGAAACCTTCGGTAATCCTCAAGATCAAGACCCTGCAAAAGATTTCTTACTGAAATTAAAACGAGAAAATCAAACCCATATTCGTAATGTGATTCAAAAGCGATCGCTAGAGCCAGATTTTCCCCAAGCATCTCGCCGAGATTGGCAACTCAACGCCCAACAAACCATCGAGTTGATGCACCAAGGAGTAGACTGCATTGCCAAGGGAACTTTAACAGTTGATTATTCCCAGTGGCAATCCAACCGTCAAGATAAGCTAGAGCCTCAGATTATTGATCATGGAGCCGATTTCCTCGCGCAAATTACTTTGATAGCTGCACCAAGTCTATTAATCAAACAGCCTGAAGCATCGATTTTTGGCAACTGGTCATATATGCCAGTCAATATCAAACTTGGTCGTAAACCAAAGCCAGAGTATAAGTTAATCGCTGCTTTCCATGCCCAGATTTTGGCAATTATTCAAGAGCGTATCCCAGAGCGATCGCCATTAATTCTCAAAGAACATAATTCCTATCAGATCAACTTAGCTCATGGACTAACGAAGATGCAGGAAACTGTCACAGAGTGCTTAACCATGCTGGCGGATCATCACGAACCAGAAGTATTTATTTCTCGTCAGCGCTGTAGCCTCTGTAATTGGTATAGTTATTGTCATCAAGTTGCCAAGGCTAGCGAACATTTATCCCTCATCCCTGGGGTGACTCCCAAACGCTATGAATATCTCCAGTCCATAGGAGTCAACACTGTCCAGTCTCTAGCAAATATTGCCCCTATTCACCTAGAAGAACCTCTTGGCTACGATGTCGCCCACCAACTTAAACAGCAAATCACCGCCATTCAGAGCGCTCGCCCTGTGGTCAGAGCAAGCTTTGACTTGGTTAATACCCAACCAATTCCCAGTGGAGCGATCGAGCTATACTTTGATATTGAAGCCGAACCCGAAAGACAAACGGATTACCTGTTAGGAGTATTACTGGTAGATCGAATCAATAATACCGAACAGTTTCATGCTTTTTTAGCGGAAAACCTCGAAGATGAAGGCAAAATCTGGCAAGAATTCCTCGACTTTATTACTCTCTATCCTGATGCACCCATCTTTCACTACTCTGAATATGAAGCAGATACCATTAAACGATTGGCACAACTGTACAACACTCCCAGAAACCAAAAAAAAGAAATTCTATCTCGCTTAGTGGACTTACATCTTTGGGTGACAGAAGCAGTTATTTTTCCTGTAGAAAGTTATTCCTTAAAAGCGTTGGCGAACTGGATTGGCTTCTATTGGCGCGAAACCACTGGCAGTGGCGATCAGTCTGTATGTTGGTATGATCAATGGCTTCATACCCAAGACAGAGCTTTGCTGGATCTAATCCTCAGCTATAACGAGGATGATTGTCGGGCGACTAGATATTTAAAAGACTGGCTCTTGGATTTCATGGAATACCAACGGAATCAAAAGCTGGAATTGATGGTTGGAGAAGTAGGGAGATAGGGAAATGGGGAGATAACGATTAATAATTTACAGTACAGCTAAAATCTCAAAAACTAATAGCTAACAACTAAAAACTAAAAAAAGTGTCAAACCCTTACAGTTGGCTAAACAAATCCCTAGAGACAATCCATCGCGCCAAGTGGCATCGTTCGGTTAAGACGATCGCAGGGACACCAGGGGCAGTAGTAGAATTAGCAGGGCAACCTGTAGTTAATTTTGCCAGCAATGATTATTTAGGATTGGCGGGCGATCGCCAATTAATTGAGGCTGCGATAGCGGCAACTGAAACTTATGGTACGGGCAGCACTGGTTCGAGGTTGTTGAGCGGACATAAACCATTGCACCGAGAATTGGAAGCAGCGATCGCCGTTTGGAAGCAAACAGAGGATGCTCTAGTTTTCAGTTCGGGTTATCTGGCTAACTTGGGTACAGTATCGGCTTTGGTGGGACAGCGGGATTTGATTCTAGGGGATCAATATAATCACTCCAGCCTAAAAAAAGGGGCAATTTTGAGTGGGGCAACGGCTATGGATTACCTCCATAATGACCTTGCGGACTTACGAGGCAAGTTAATTAATCATCGTAGTTTATACCGTCGATGTTTGATTACTACCGATAGCATTTTTAGTATGGATGGGGATTTGTGTCCTTTGCCTGAATTATTGGCGATCGCTAAAAAATTTGAATGTATGCTATTGGTAGATGAAGCTCACGCTACGGGAGTGATGGGCAAGACAGGGGCAGGTTGCGTCGAGCATTTTAGCTGTACAGGTCAAGCACTGGTTCAAATTGGGACTCTCAGCAAAGCTTTGGGCAGTTTGGGGGGATATGTTGCGGGAAGTGCTGAACTAATTGACTTTTTGCGTAACCGCGCTGCCACCTGGATTTATACTACCGCCTTGTCCCCCGCCGATACCGCAGCCGCCCTTAAAGGAGTTGCGATCGCCCAACAAGAACCCAAGAGAAGAAGGAAGCTTTGGCATAATATCAATTATCTCAAGAAGCAGTTATCCCATTTAGAACTCGAACTATTGCCCTCTGCATCACCCATTCTCTGTCTTAATTTGGATAGTCCTGAAGCAGCCTTAAATCTTGCTCAAAAACTACTGTCGTCAGGTATCTTTGCCCCCGCTGTTCGCCCCCCAACTGTGCCAACTAGTCGTCTGCGTTTATCGTTAATGGCTACCCACGAACAGCAACATTTAGATAAATTGCTGGAAAGTCTTTAGGATTGGTGACGGTGGTAATTTTATCTATTCAGTATTTTATGGCATCTGAGGGATCATCTGCATTAGAGCTTTTGATGATGCCATACGGCGCTTCAATTCCTCAGCTAATATTGCCACATTTGGCTCTTTTAAAATTCCCAGATGATCTCCAGGAATGTTAATCAGATCAAATTCTCCAGTAGCGAGATCACTCCATCCTAATTTATTGTCAAGATCACCAAATGCAGCCCTTCGAGGGTTGATCTGCATTGATTTAAAGACAGCTAAGTTACCTGAATATGCCTTTGGTACATAATTTTGACAGGCTTTAAAATAGGTTTGATCAACATTGTTTAATCTTTTCTCTCTTTTAGTTTGGTGATTTTGTTGAGCTGGATGTAAATCGAATTGATCCCCTGAAGATAATTTCCGTTTAATTTTAGTTAGTTGAGAAACTAGATATTTAGGAACTGAATGGGAAAAGTTCCTTAAATGGGTCAACAATCTCTTATGACGGGAATGCAAAGCGTAAGCACTGGGTCCCCAAGTATCAAATAAAGCCAGGAGAGAGACTTGTTCTCCCTGAGCTTGGAGTTGTTGAGCAGTTTCTAGAGCTACCATACCACCAAAAGATAAACCGCCAAAGTAATAAGGGCCATGAGGCTGAACAGTTTTGATTTCTCTAATGTAGAGAGCTGCCAAATCTGCAATCTGATTCAACCAATGACCAGAATCATCAATCATTTCAATGGATAAACCATAGACAGGCTGATCTTCGCCTAAATTAAAAGATAGCGGATAGTAAATTCCAACCCCTTGAAATAAAAATAGAGGTGTTTTAGTTCCCTTAGCCTGAATAGGCACCATCAGTGACCAAGATTTGGGATTATTATTGGAAGCAAAGAAACTAGCTTGTTCCTCAATAGTTGGCATTTGAAACAATATTGCCAGGGGTAGTTTCATCTGAAAAGTTTGCTCCAACTGCCCAGATAAAGTAGCAGCTAAGAGGGAATGTCCACCGAGGGCAAAAAAGTTATCTTCAATGCTGATTGCAGCAGGGTCAAGGTGAAGTACCTCCGCCCAAATCTCCGCTAACTGCTGCTCCATCTGCGTCCGAGGAGCAAGATAGGACGTACTGTTCACCGATTCAGGTACAGGCAAAGCCTGGCGGTCTATTTTCCCATTCAGATTGAGAGGAAACCGCTCCAAAACTACAAACTGCGCGGGAATCATATACTGCGGGAGCATCGTCCCCAGAAAATCCCGTAATTCCTTGCTCCTCGGTCCAGCATCAACATCTTCCGCCACGAAATAAGCAACTAACTGTAGCTCTTGGTTATGGTCTGGCCGCGCCACCACCACTGAGTTAATAATCCCTGGATGTAAATTTAAGTTAGATTCAATATCCGCTAATTCAATCCGCAACCCGCGAATCTGCACTTGAAAATCTGCCCTGCCTAATACTTGTAGATTCCCC
>Ga0114940_10000184_pt1 | contig 36987 bp, 34 predicted proteins | sample ColdCreekSource_FD_87195 | JGI IMG/M metagenome (GOLD analysis project Ga0114940, IMG submission 87195) | Groundwater microbial communities from Cold Creek, Nevada to study Microbial Dark Matter (Phase II) - Cold Creek Source | ecosystem: Environmental > Aquatic > Deep subsurface > Groundwater ...
GGTTGTGCAAGCGCGTTTACGTGGCAAGCCCGCCAAACAATTCATGGACGACTCGGATTTTAAAAACTTCTTGAGTGATGCGGACTTTCTGGCTGCTTTGAACTGACTTGCCAGTCAAGTCGCTACATTGATTGATTGATTCAATCTGCCTTTTAAATTTGGTTGTTAAATCTGGCTATTAAATCTGTCTATTCCTAGCCAACGGCGGATTCCGAGCAAAGTAGCGTTTGATGCCGCGCATCACGGCATCGGCCAGTTGGTCTTGGTAATCTTGACTGCGCAGTTTGTCTTCTTCATCGGGGTTGCTGATGAAGGCGGTTTCTATGAGCACGCTGGGAATATCAGGCGCTTTGAGCACCGCAAAGCCGGCCTGTTCGACTTGGGCTTTGTGCAATTTACCCACGCCGCCAATTTCTTTCAGTACAGCACCACCCAAGCGCAAGCTGTCGTTGATTTGTGCGGTGGTGCTCATGTCCAAGAGCGCTTTGAGCACGTTGACGTCTTTGGCTTTGATGTTGACGCCGCCCACGGCGTCAGCGGCATTTTCTTTGTTGGCCAGCCAGCGGGCAGATGCGCTTGTAGCTCCCTTGTCGCTGAGGGCAAACACGCTAGCACCGCGTGCTTCGGGGTTGGTAAAGGCGTCGGCATGGATGCTGACGAACAAATCGGCCTGCACTTTTTGTGCTTTTTTGACGCGCTCGTGCAAAGGCACAAAAAAGTCCGCATCTCGTGTCAAATACGCCCGCATGGGGTTGCCTTTGACGGTGCTTTGGTTGATGCGGTCGCGCAGTTTCAGGGCGACGTTAAGCACCACGTCTTTCTCGCGAGTTCCCGCAGGACCAATCGCACCTGGGTCTTCACCGCCATGGCCGGGGTCTAGCGCGATGATGATGAGGCGGTCGGTTTTACTAGGTGCAGCTATTGACGGCATAGCGCTCGCGATGCTTGTTTTTGGCTCTTTTTCAGGTAATTTTTGAGCTGTAGACGGCGTATTTATTGCCTGAGGTGCTATATTATTTGCAGTAATGTTGGCGGTGTTTTCGGGTTTCTTGCTGCTTTTTTGTGCAATCAAATCACCTAAGGGGTCTGAGGTTTCAGGCGGTTTGGCTTCTTTCAATCGCTCGTTGATCAAAGCTTCCAGCGGGTCGATTTGGGTTGCAGGGTGCAAATCTACAACCAAGCGGTGTGCGTAAGCGGCAACTGGCTGTAAAGCGAAGACTTGGGGAAGCGCGGCTTGCTTCAAATCCATCACCAAGCGCACAACGCCTGGTGAGCCAGAGCCAGAGCCAGAGCCAGAGCCAGAGCCAGAGCCAGAGCCAGAGCCAGAGCCAGAGCCAGAGGCGTTTGTAAGCTGCCCTATGCGAATGCCGCTGATAAACGGGTCATCCGCCTTGACCTTGGCAACCAGTTCACGCAGCGCAGGGTTCAGCTCTAAGCCTTCAATATCCACCGCCAAACGCGGTGGTTCTTTGATGAAAGTTTGCTTGGTTTTGAGGGCAACATCGCTCTCAATGGTGATGCGTGTATAGTCCGCCGCTGGCCAAACACGCACCGCCACAATGCCAGCGCCATGTGCGATTTGGTGGCTACCCAGAAGCAATACCAAAGTGCCTTGGGCGGACAGCTTTAAAACGGAACGACGTTGCATAGAGGGTGCTTGTATGGTGTTTGAATGGCGAATTATTGCAGTTTAGAAATGATTTGCTGGCCTACAGATGTTTGCGCTGTGAGTATTATCGTCCGTGATTCATCCATATTTGCTACTATTTTAATAGCTACATCGGCAACAGGTAGTTCGGCTGCAGCTTTTTCTGGCCATTCTGCGAGTTTGATACCTTTGCTTGCAAAAATGTCTCGGAAACCGGCTTCTTCCCACTCTAGCGGGTCGTTGAAACGGTAAAAGTCAAAATGCCACAAGTTCAACGGTTGATACAAGGCATTTTTGATGTCGTCGTAAGACTCCACAATCGCATAAGTCGGGCTTTTGATGCGACCCATTACGCCCATCGCTTGCAGCAAATGCCGCACAAACGTGGTTTTACCAGCGCCTAAATCGCCATGCAGCTCGATGAACAGGCTGTCCTCAGGCGTTAGGGTTGATAATTGGTGCGCTAAACGCGCCGCAAATTGGCGGGTGTCATCCTCGGTTTTCCACTGCAGGGTTAATTCAGTCAAAGTATTCAATTCGGGCAATATTCAGAGTTTATTTACGCCATGTTAGACAGCGAGCAATTATTCAAGCAAATTCAAACTTGGGCGTCAGAACTGGGATTTTCTCAGATTGGCGCGACAGGCGTTGACTTGTCTGCCGCCGAGCCAGGTTTGCTGTCGTGGTTAGCCAACGGTTTTCATGGCGACATGGCGTATATGGCGACGCACGGGCTGAAGCGAGCGCGTCCGGCGGAGTTGGTGCCGGGCACGGTGAGTGTGTTGACGGCGCGTATGGATTATTTGCCTAGAGCTACATCGGAGGGTTGGACGGATATAGAACTGCAGCGTTTGCAGCATCCCAACGAGGCGATAGTCTCCGTTTACGCCAGAGGGCGCGACTACCACAAAGTGCTGCGCGCGCGGCTGCAACGCTTAAGTGAGCGGATTGCTGAGCACATCTCGCCACTGGGATACCGTGTCTTCACCGATTCCGCCCCCGTGCTAGAGGCCGAACTCGCCAGCCGAAGTGGCCAAGGATGGCGCGGCAAGCACACGCTGGTACTGAACCGTGAGGCGGGGAGCATGTTTTTCTTGGGCGAAATCTATTTAGACATTGCCCTGCCACACAGCGAACCTGTAAGTGCGCACTGCGGCAGCTGCAGCGCCTGCATAGACATTTGCCCCACACAAGCCATCATCGCCCCGCACAAGCTGGACGCGCGGCGCTGCATTTCGTATTTGACGATTGAGCACGCGGGGGCGATTCCGCTGGAGCTGCGTCCCTTGATCGGCAACCGCATCTACGGCTGCGACGATTGCCAGCTGATTTGTCCGTGGAACAAGTTTGCCAAACGCTCTGCTTTACCTGATTTTGACGAACGCGCCGGATTGAGTGGGCAGCAGCTCAGCACCTTGTTTGCTTGGACGGAAGACGATTTTTTGAAGTTCACTGAGGGCAGCCCGATTCGCCGGATTGGGCATGAACGTTGGCTGCGGAATATTGCGGTTGCCGTAGGGAACGCTAGGCGTGTTGCTATCCAAGACGACGTCTTTGACATTGATGCAACGTTGCAAAGTAGAGAAAATCACCCCAGCGAAGTGGTGAGAGAGCATGTAGCTTGGGCGTTAGCGCAAGGGTAATAATTCCCCTTCATTAATGAAGGGGTGGCGCGCAGCGACGGGGTAGTTGTATTTGATCCTGAATTCGAAAGCGGGTGCAACTACCCCGCCCGTTGGGCACCCCTTCGTTACCGAAGGGGAATTTAAGAAAATAGCTATTGAATCAGGGACAACGCAAACGGCAAACTCAACACCCCAAACAGCGTAGACAAGGTTACCAAACCTGCCACATAACCCCCATCAAAACCCATGCGCGCGGCTAACACATAGGCAGTCGGCGCGGTCGGCAGGGCAGAGAACATCAATAAAACTGTGGCTTGCACGGGCGAAAGTCTGAAGAACAGAGCTAAGCCAAAGGCGATAACAGGCGCAATCACGTGCCGGATGCCCAGCACGCTGACGGCTAAAGTTTTAGCTTTTGCCAAAGTCGCAAACTGCATGCCCGCGCCAGCCGCCATCAAACCCAGTGGGATGGACGCACCACCAATGCGGTTGACGGTGGGCGCTATCCAGTCTGGAAATCTAAAGCCTAGCAAATTGCAAACCAGCCCTGACACGGTGGCGATGATGAAAGGGTTGCGCAGCAGCTCGCCCATAAAACCCGTTTTGCCGTGCCGCGCCATGGGCCACACGGCGGCCATGTTGAACAAGGGCACGCAAATACCAATCAACACCGAAATCAACAACAAGCCCTCAGCGCCCGCCAAGCGCTCCGCCAAGGCTAAACCGATGAAAGAGTTAAACCGAAACGCGATTTGAGCGCTGGCAGCGTGGTCGCGGCTGGAAAAGTGGTTTTTGAAGCCAGGCAAAAATGGCAGCGCATAAGCCAAACCCACGGTACAAACACCAGTCAGCAGCCCAGCAGAGATGAAGTTTGAAACCTCACCCAAATGAATCGGGCTTTTGACGATGGACGAAAACAGCAAAACCGGAAACAAAAAGTAAAACACCAGTTTTTCAATTTGTGACCATACCGTGCGGTCTAGCGCGGTGAAGCGGCATATCAAGTAGCCACACAAAATCAAAGCGAAGTCGGGAATGAGGAGTTGGGCGTAGTACAAAGCGAGTCTAAAAATAAGCTAAGGGTTATCCATTATGTAGTATCCCCATCGGCAGCTGGAGAGGTTTGCACTATCATAGCTAGTGTATTGCATTGGTTTGCGCTATGCGAAGCTGCATGTGAAGCGCACAAAATTTGACATTTAGATTCAAGGATGGATATGTTTAAGTTAAAAAATACTATCAAAATAGTAGCTGCTTTGGCAATGATTATGCCGGCTGCAACAGTTTTTGCACAAGCTTACCCCAATAAGCCGGTGAAGCTACAAGTGCCGTTTGCACCGGGTGGTACAACCGACATCATTGCTCGCGTCATGTCTGAGCCATTGGGCAAAGCCTTGGGTCAAAACGTGATTATTGAAAATAAAGTGGGCGGCGGCGGTGTGGTGGGCGCGAATGAAACGTCCAAGGCTGCGCCAGATGGTTATTCACTGGGCATGGCAACGGTGTCCACGACAGCGGCTAACCCCGCTATCAACCCGAAAATGCCCTACAACGTGGCGACAGATTTCACGCCCATCATCAACATTGCAGCCACGCCTAACGTGATTGCGGTGCACCCCAGCTTTCCTGCCAAAGATTACAAGGCTTTTGTGGCTGAGCTAAAGAAAAATCCAGGTAAATATTCTTATGCATCTTCTGGCGTGGGCGGCATTGGCCACTTGCAAACCGAGCTGTGGAAGGGTTTGCAAGGCGTGTTTTTAACGCATATTCCTTACTCTGGCGCGGGCCCAGCGTTGCGTGACACCGTGGGTGGTCAAGTGCAAATTATTTTTGACAACGTGCCGTCTGCTTTGCCACATATCACCGCTGGCCGTTTGATTGCCGTGGCAGTGGCCGCGCCGCAGCGTTTGGCATCTATGCCGAATGTGCCCACCTTCAAAGAGCTGGGCTTGGAGCCTGTGAACCGCATGGCTTACTACGGTGTGTATGGCCCGAAAGGTTTGCCAAAGGATATTGTGGATAAAGTGAACTCTGGTGTCCGCAAAGCCTTGGAAGATCCAGCTATTCGTAAGCGGATTGAAGACACGGGTTCCATCGTTTTAGGTAACACGCCAGAGCAGTTTGCCGCGCAGATGAAGGATGAATTAGCTGTTTACCAAAAGGTTGTGGCTACAGCGAAATTGAAGCTGGATTGATTCAAGTCATTTCTAATGAAGTAACCGCGCCCATTCATCCCGCCAACCACATCGATACCTTTATCGATGCACTTTGGCTGGAAGATGGGCTATCAAAAAACACGCTGGAAGCTTACAGGCGTGATTTAACGCTGTATGCACAGTGGTTAGCAACAATCAGTAAAGGCGTTGATGAAACGGGTGAAGCTGACATCAACGCCTATTTTTCTGCCAAACACGCATCCACCAAGGCGACATCTGCCAACCGCCGGCTGACGGTGTTGAAACGCTATTTCCGCTGGGCGATGCGTGAACGGTTTATCAGCGCAGACCCAACGTTAAAGCTGCAAGCCGCCAAACAAGCGTTGCGTGTGCCAAAAACCATGACGGAGTCGCAGGTGGAAGCGTTGTTGGACGCGCCAGACATCGACACGCCGCTGGGTTTGCGTGACCGTACCATGCTGGAGCTGATGTACGCCAGCGGCCTGCGTGTGAGCGAATTGGTGACTTTGAAAGTGTTTAATCTAAGCATGACCGAGGGCGTACTTCGCGTGATCGGCAAAGGCAACAAAGAACGACTCGTGCCTTTTGGGGAAGTAGCCAGAATTTGGATAAATCGCTATTTAGCAGAAGCACGCCCCCAGATTTTGGAACAGCAGCAAACGCAAGATTTGTTCGTTACCCACCGTGGCGAGGGTATGACGCGTGTGATGTTTTGGTACACCGTGAAAAAGCACGCGCTGACAGCGCACATCACCAGCCCACTGTCGCCACACACATTACGTCATGCGTTTGCGACGCATTTGCTGAACCATGGCGCGGATTTGCGCACGGTGCAGTTATTACTCGGGCATGCAGATATTTCAACAACGACGATTTACACGCATGTGGCGCGAGAGCGGCTGAAGATAATACACAAAGAAAACCATCCTAGGGGGTGATTTTTGCCTTAATTTCGCCTATAGACGGCGTATTTGTTGCCTAAAAAGCTATTAAAATTATAGCAATATTTTAAAATGGTGCAACACATTGCCATTGCATGGCTTGCCCTGTGATGGGGTGATTGATGGTCAAACTGCTGGCGTGCAGCAACAAACGGGCTGATTTGTCTTGAGTATCAGGTGATGCATAAAGGTGATCGCCCAAAATCGGGTGCCCCAGCGACTGCAAATGCACCCGCAACTGGTGGGTGCGCCCTGTTACGGGGGCTAGTTCCACGCGGGTGCTGTCAGTGGCGGCATCATAAGCTAGTATTCTGTAGTGCGTTTGGCTGGGTTTGCCCTCTTCGGTGTCAATTTTCATCAGTGGGCGGTTGATCCAATCGGTCGCGATCGGCAGATCGATGAGAGGCCAAGTCGCTGGGTCATCGCCCAAAAGCATGTCATCTTCAAGCATGCGACCATCCACCACGGCGATGTAGCGTTTGTGAACTTCACGGTCTTGAAATGCAATGCTCAGTGTGCGATGCAGTGCTGCGCTACGCGCCATCAACAAAATACCTGAGGTGGACATGTCCAAACGATGAACAGTCAAAGCCTCTGGGTAAACCTGCTGAACGCGCGTTCGTAGGCAATCCGCCTTTTCTGGCCCTTTGCCGGGTACAGACAGCAAACCGCTGGGTTTGTTGAACACTAAGAGGGCGTTGTCCTCGTAAATGAGGTCGAAATCCTGCACGTTTGAAAGCTCAGACACGCTCAAAAACGACATCCCACACGCCATGCCCCAGCTTGATGCCACGGTTTTCAAACTTGGTCAGCGGTCGGTAGTACGGTTTGGGTGAATAACCGGCTAATTCAGCGTCTTTGACGGGGTCGGCGCGGTTTTGGAGCAAGGGCTCAGCGCTCAGCACTTCCAAAATCTGCTCGGCATATTCCTGCCAATCGGTCGCGCAGTGGATGTAGCCGCCCACCTTCAGCCGTGCCGCCAGCTTGGCAATCAGCGGCGCTTGAATCAAACGGCGCTTGTTGTGCCGTTTTTTATGCCACGGGTCGGGGAAAAAGATATGCAGACCGTCCAAACTGGCCAGCGGCAGCATGTGGTCAATCACCTCAACCGCGTCGTGGGAGATGATGCGGATGTTGTTAATTGGACTGTCAGTTTCAAGGCTCTCGCCAATGCGTTTGAGCAGCGCACCCACACCAGGCTGATGCACTTCGCAGGCTAAAAAGCGCGTTTCGGGCAGCAACTTGGCGATATGCGCCGTGGCTTCACCCATGCCAAAACCGATCTCAAAAACAACTGGGTTTGATGAAATTGACTCAAAAGAGGCTATTTTAGTGTTATTTTCGACTGCAGCCGGCGTATTTACTGCCTGAGCAGCTATTAAATCAATAGCGTTATTAGAGACGTCGTAATTCAATAAATACGTGTCACCTAAATCCTCAAAGGCTTTAGATTGCCCTGTAGTAATTCGCCCAGCGCGGCGGACGAAGGATTTGATGGTTTTGAGGAAAGGTGCCCCCATGCTTGGCGCTTCGCGTCCTACGCTGCCCCCCGAGGGGGCTAATTTCCCTTGAGGCGGCTTAGCGGGAAATTTTGTTTGCACATCGTCATGGGACTCATTGGAGGGGGTTAAATTAGTGTCATTCACGGGTGCTATTGTAAAGAGCTTGGGATGCTGGGTTGTTACTGTGCTGCTCTATGCATGTGCGTGATCAGATGGCGAATGGCAGGGGAAACCACGGAATCGCTGCGGATAATAGCGCCTACGGTTAAATCTAGCCCTTTTTCTGCAATTGGCACCACGCTGATGAACTGCGCGGTGGTGGGGTGAATGGCGATTTGCTGCGGCATCAAGCCTAAAACATCGCCACTGGCAACGATAGATAGCAGCGATAACGTGGAGTTAACAATCGCGCCAACCTTGGGCGCTGGCATGCCGTTGGTTTCAAACAGGGCTTTGACATAGCCAGAGTCCGAATTCGCACCGGTGTACACCCAGCTTGCGCCTTCGAGTTCGTGCAAAGACTTGGCCTGCGCCAGCGGATGGCCTTTGCGGGCGACAACGACCATGGTGGTCGTCATCAGCGGCTCTATGGTGAATTCACCCTTGGGCAAGTCGTCAGGGATGCCACCCACGGCCACATCAACCTCGCCTTTGCGCAGCCGTTGTAGCTGCGCGATGTAAAGCTCTTCGGTCACTTTGATGCGAATATTAGGGAAAGCGCGGCAAAAGGTACGCAAGGTTTCGGGAATGATGAGCATCACAGCTAGCGGCACGGCGCCTATGGTCAGCTCACCAGACATATTGCCGCTGAGCTGGCTGATTTCATCTGTGGCTAGCTTCAGCTCCCGCGTCACAGTGAGGGCACGGGCGTGCAGCGCTTTGCCTTGTTCTGTGGGTTTCACCCCCTTTGATGTGCGGATTAACAGCGTTGCAGACAGTTCCACCTCCAGCGCCCGCAACATTTTGGTCAAAGCTGGCTGCGAAATGTTCAACCGCCTCGCTGCGCCGCGCAAACTGCCTTCTTCGATAGCGGCCACCAAGGCTGTGAGTGATGCGAGCTTCATAAGTTTGCAGATTTTACCGGAATACGATAACTAAATGTTATCGCGACTGCAAACAAAACATCTACTCAAAGTGGGTTGTGGTGGGCAAAATCTGCGTTCTTGTTAATTTCCCTCAATTTATTTCACATCTTTTATTCCATATTCAAACGGAGACATTCATGGCCTTTAAATCCAAATTCTTACTAGGCGCAGCATTAACTGCACTTACCGCACTGACGACGTTGAGCGCTGTTGCACAAACCTTCCCGACGAAGCCAGTGCGTATCATCACACCGTTTCCAGTGGGTAGCGGTCCTGAAGGTGTGGTGCGTTTACTCGCAGACAAATTGTCTCGCGCTTGGGGCCAACCTGTGGTGGTTGAAAACAAGCCGGGTGGCAATGGTTTTATCGCGATTGACGCTTTCAAACGCGGTGCGAACGACGGTCATGATTTGATTCAGCTTGATAACGTGCATATATCAGCCTACCCACATTTGTTCAAAAAGCTGCCTTACGACGTTCAAAAAGACTTTGATTTACTTTTACCTTTGTTCAAAACTTACTTTTTTGTGGCCGTTTCAACCGAAAGTAAGTACAAAACAGTGGGTGACATCATTGCTGACGCTAAAGCCAATCCAGGCAAGCTGAATTACGGCTCATGGTCAGTTGGCAACCCAGTGCATTTGGGCTCTGCCTTGCTTGAAACCGTGACTAACACGGACATGCAGCATGTGATTTACAAAGAAACGTCCATGCTTTATACCGGCGTAGCGAACAATGAGTTGTCATTTGCCATGGGTACAAATGCGACCGCTGGTGCGATGCAGCGTGCGGGCAAGGTCAAATATCTTGCAATTGCAGCGCCTAAACGTTTGGCAAACTTCCCGAATGTGCCTACGGTTGGTGAATCTGGCGGTCCGAATGGCTTTGAAGTGAGCGGCTGGACAGCTATTGCTGCACCTAAAGGTTTGCCAAAAGCAGTGGCAGACAAAATTCAGCGTGATATCGAAAAAGCTTTGGCAGAACCAGACATGAAAGAGAAATTCACAACTTTTGCCTACGACGCTTTCCGCAGACGCGAGAGCAGTTTGGTCAGTATATGCAAACAGAATCAGTGCGCTTTGCTGATGTTGTGAAAAAGACAAAGGCATCTTTGGATTAATTTGGATTAGTACGGGAATTAAGACGGTATAAAACATGGCAAAAATCATTGGCTCAATCGCCTGCTCGCACACACCCACCATTGGGTTTGCGTTTGATAAAAACAAGCAGGACGACCCGGTCTGGGCACCTATTTTTGAGGCGTTTAAGCCGGTGCGTCAATGGATAAAAGACAAAAAGCCAGATGTGCTCTTTTTTATCTATAACGACCACGTCACCTCGTTTTTCTTTGATCATTACTCGGCTTTCACGCTGGGTATTGGTGAAACTTATCCTGTTGCTGACGAGGGCGGTGGGCCACGCGATTTACCTTCGGTAGCAGGGCATCCAGCTTTGGCAAGGCACATTGGCCAATCCTTGGTGGCGGATGAGTTCGACATGTCTTTCTTTCAAGACAAGGGGCTGGATCACGGTGTTTTTTCACCGCTGTCCATGCTGTGCCCGCATGAGCCGGCATGGCCGGTCAGCATTGTGCCGCTGCAAGTGGGGGTATTGCAGTTTCCTGTGCCCTCGGCCAAACGCTGCTACAAGCTGGGTCAAGCACTGCGCAGGGCAATTGAAAGTTATCCTGAAGACACGCGGGTTGCCATTGTCGCCACCGGTGGTTTGTCGCACCAAGTGCATGGCGAACGTGCTGGTTTCAACAACCCAGCATGGGATGCTCAGTTTTTAGACTTGATTGAAAACGACCCGGTGCGCTTAACCGAGATGACGCAGGCTGAGCTTGCTGAACTAGGTGGTATGGAAGGCGCAGAGGTCATCATGTGGCTGGTGATGCGGGGTGCTATGTCGGCGAATATTGAGAAAGTGCATCAAACCTACTACCTACCGTCGATGACGGGCATTGCCACGGCGATTTATGAAAACAAGGCATCAGTAGCGATCAAGAGTGAAACAAAGCGTCACCTCGTCCATATGAATAAACAATTGGCTGGTGCAGAGGCTTTAAGTGGGACTTATCCGTTCACATTGGAGCTCAGCGTCAAAAGCTACCGCATCAACAAGTATTTGCACGAAATGATTGTTCCGACGCATCGCGCACTCTTCCGAAACGACCAAGAAGCCAGCTTCGAGCAAGCAGGATTGTCGCAAGAAGAACGTCGCTTGATACGCAAGCTGGATTGGCGTGGTTTGATTCACTATGGCGTTATTTTCTTCATGTTAGAGAAGCTGGGTGCGGTGGTGGGTGTGTCCAATTTGCACATTTATGCCGCCATGCGTGGACAAACTTTGGAAGAATTTCAACAAACCCGCAACGCACCGGGTGCTTTGTATTCAGTGGCTGGAAAGGAGCAACCTCAGCAAGGGTGGGTTACCACCTAATGAGCTGTTTATGCAGCAAATTTTTTTCGTAACCGCTGACATACTTATTTCCGAATTAATTTGAAACTATTTTTTAATGGAGACTCGCATGAAATCAACTGGTAATCCTACGAAACTGCGAGCTGCGCTGTTGCAGACTGCGCTTGTCCTTGCAACCAGCTTGGGAGCGGGTAACGCTGCCTCGCAAAATACAGCTCTACGGTTTGACCCCTCCTCATACACCACAGTCAATCTGACTGTGGATGGCGTGCCGCTGTCAGTTCGTCAATACAAATCTGTCTATGTGGCCGAGCCTATCAAGATGGGTAAATTCCAATACAACGAGCAAACGCGCGGCACAGTTGCGTTGGATGATCCGTACACCTACCAAACTTTGGTGATTTCTGTGCCCGCTTCAGTGATAGGTGATCAAAAAGCACCGATGTGGATGCGTGTGAATAACAGCGGCTGGTTTTCCAGCGTTGCCACGGGGCCGGCAGCCATGCTAAAAGTGCGCGAAGGGGCTAATTTATCTTCCACATCGCTGGATTACAACGCCGCTGCGGCAGCTCATGCCCTCAAAGCCGGCTATGTTGTCGTGGATGTTGGCACACGTAGCCGAGGCATTCGCGCTGAGGATGGACGGTGGGTAGGTAAATCGCCTGCTGCAGTTGTGGATGTGAAAGCGGCTATTCGCTATCTCCGTTTGAACGATGCAGCGATTCCTGGCTCGGCTGAACGTATTATTTTGACAGGACACAGCGGCGGGGGTGCATTGACTGCAGCCGTTGCTTCCAGTGGCAACAGCGCAGACTACTTGCCCTACCTTGTAGAGATTGGTGCAGCTGGCGTTTCAGGATCGACCAGTAGCATCAAGGACGATGTGTTTGCCGCAGTGGCCTATTCGCCTATCAATAATTTGGCCAACATTGACACCGGCTACGAGTGGCAATACAACGCCATTCGTGACGACAGCAATACGCCAGCGCTGAATTCCATAGTCTATTCAGCTGGCAAACAACCTGCGGCTTCAGCCGCATTGGCTGCAGCCTTTGTTCCGTATCTGAATGGCCTCAAGCTCAAGCGCACCGATGGCTCAGCATTGACAGATGCTAATCTGCCAGCAGCTATCACGGCAGAGATTAAAAGTGAGATTGAGCGGCAAATTGCCAAAGACCCTGCGTCTGTGCCAGCATTGGGTGGCAAATTCAAAGTGGTCAAGGTATCTGGTACGCCACCCGTTGCCAGCTCTGAGGAAGTGGTGAATGACTGGCTAACTCTGTCAGGTTCTGGGGCTGCAGCCACAGTTGCGCACATTGATTACAAGAAGTTTTTACGTTTCCAAGCCACCAATCTCACCATCAATCCGCCCACTATGGCGCGCAGACTCAAGCCTGCGCCTTCATTTGATACTGTGGGTGTGACGGATATGGCACCTTGGGCACTCAGTGGAGAGAGTAATCTGTTTGGCAATGAATTCTTTACCTACTCCAATTACACCGAATGGTCATGGAACAACAACACGACCAAAGGCGACGGCAGTGGCGTTGACGACACAGGTAAAGTTTGGAAAGATTACATTTCTGGCAATACTGCTTTGGCCAACCAGATCAAACTTGTGAATCCTGTGGACTACCTTACATCGTCTGGCAGCAACCCCGCACCATATTGGTATGTGCGACACGGTATGCTGGATCGCGACACTGCACTGTCTATGCAAGTGCTTTTGCAACACGCCATCAAGAACAATTCTGCTGTGAAAGACCTGAACTTCAAACTGCCATACTTGCTGGGACACACCGGCTACGCTGATTTGCAAGAGTCCTTCGAGTGGATCAAGGCGAAAGTAGCAGCGAATCCCTAACGATATACGGTTCTGAGGTCGTTAGGCTAAATTCTGTTCGTTTGACCGCCCATTGACTGATCCAAGTAGACATGGCCTCTGCGATAGAGTGATTTTGTATCGTCAAGCCCAATGTTTGGGCAGCTATGTTCAAGGTTTGCAGGGGATTTGAAATGTTCAATGCTTCAGCCCCGTTTTGCTTGGACAGTTTTTCGCCATCTGCAGCCATAACCAGTGGCGTGTGCAGATATTGCAGTGCTGGATAGCCTAAGGCTTGTTGCAGCGCGATTTGTCTCGGTGTATTGTCCAGCAAATCAGCACCACGAACCACGTTGGTGATGCCTTGCAGCGCATCATCCACCACCACGGCGAGTTGGTAGGTGAAGCAGCCATCAGCACGTTTCAGGACGAAATCGCCGATTTGTGATGCCACTTCACAGCTGGTGATGAATCGCCAAGCGGGTTGGGCGTTTGGCGCAATGCTTTGCGTCATGCCGTGTCTGCAGGTGCCTGGATAAACCAGTTCGCCATGTTTAGGTTTAGCCAAAGGGTTCGCCTTTGCAATAGCGGCTGCTACGTCCTTGCGGGAGCAGCTGCAGGGAAATACTTGTTTGTTTGCTATCAGTTGATCTAGGGCAGATTGATACAGGTGACTGCGCTGCGATTGATAAACGGGTGGCTCGTCAGAAACAAGTCCTAAAGCGGCTAATTGCTGCAAGATGACTACATCCATGTCTTTGATGCAGCGCGGCGTGTCCACATCTTCAATACGAATCAGCCATTTGCCGTCATGGGCCTTGGCGTCAAGATAGCTGGCAAGCGCAGCAACGAGCGAGCCCGCATGCAGCGGGCCCGTGGGGGAGGGGGCGAACCGCCCTCGATAACTCGCTATGTACACTTTAAATCACTGCTAATGCCAGTTCTAAGCCAGAAACAAAGCCATCTTCAACCCGATGCCCAATGCACCAGTCGCCACAAACACCAATACCTAAGTTGGCATCCCATAAATGCGATTTCCCCAGTGCCAGCGTGGTTTGTGCATAGCGCCAGCGATGTACATCGGCGTGTGTGGGTTCAGCGCGAATACCAGTTACTTCAGAAAATGCTTTCAATAGCTTGGCTTGCACACGCGGTGCAGCGTCTTCCAAATGCTCTGCCGACCACGCAGGGCTGGCTTGGACAGTCCAGCGCTCTACCGAGCCACGGCCGGGTTTGCTCGACTCACGCGCCAGCCATGAGATGCGGTGGTGCGAGCTACGAGCTGCATTCCATTGTGGCCCAATGTGCGCCATTGTGGGCTGCACAGCTTGGGCAAAAGCGACCATCAGCGTCCAGCAGGGTGCAACGCTGACTTTGCGGACGGACTTGATCAAATCACCGCCTTGTTTTGATGTTTGCAACAAGCTGTGCGCTTGTTCGCTAGGTATGGCGATCAAGACGGCATCAAAACCCGAGTAAACCTTTTGCGAGTCATCTTCACCACTGGTGCGAAGCTGCCACTGTTCAGCGTTCAAACTGTCGTGCTCAATTTTGGTGACTTTTGTTGCCAGTTCTACTTGCGAATGGATGGGTTTAGCCCAATGCTGCACCAAAGCGTTCATGCCAGGTACGGCAACAAAATGTGATTCTTTAGACGGCAGACCAGCGGCTGCTACACGGCCATGTTCGTCCAGCACGCGCACGGTGTTGGCACTCCAGGGTTTGCACACACCGGATGCTGTTGTTAGCGCTTTGGCAAAGCGGTCATCTCTTACGGTGAAATATTGTGCGCCGTGGTCAAACGTACCAAATGACGAGCTGCGCGTGCTCATACGGCCGCCAGCGCTGTGACTTTTCTCAAAAACGGTGACTTGGTGTCCAGCTTGCACCAAGGTGCGGGCACAAGCAATGCCAGCGATGCCGGCGCCTATGATTGCAAAGTGTTTTTTTGTATCAGCAGAGCTTCGTTTGCGTTTCATCAGTAGGTCTCCAAATAATTTGTAAGAGCCTACAGTATGCCTCTTTCTGAGCCTTATGGCGCCTGCATAAACCCCATATTTTTGGGATAGTTAATGCCATTTGCCGTGACACCAAAATTTTTCAAGTTTGGCAAAATGCTATCGAGTTCGCTGACAGCGCCGTTCACACTGTTTGGATTGACGCCAAACCAAGTGGCTAAAGTCCCCGCGTATTGATCCACTGAAGTTGTGGGCAACAAGCGCCCTTGACCTACGTGCCATTGGTCATTTGGGCTAGTCGTGTCCGTATTGCTGACAGGTGGCGCAACGCCATAAAACTCTTTGCCATTAACCGCACCACCAACGACCAGATGGTGGCTTCCCCAGCCATGGTCTGAGCCATCGCCATTGGATGTTAATGTGCGACCAAAATCTGAAGCTGTGAATGAGGTAACTTTGTCTGCCACGCCCAGGTTAACCGTGGTTTGGTAAAACGCATTCAAGGCATTGTTCAACACTGTCATATTTTGCGCTTGTCCGGCTAGCAAATTATCATGTAAGTCGTAATTGCCAGCGGAAACGAAAAATACTTGTCTTTTTGCACCCAAACTCGAACGAGCGGCTATCAAACGGGCAACCATTTTGAGTTGAGATGCAAGATTATTGCCAGACAAAACGGGGACAAATGGTGCAAATTCTGTACCCGTTCCCAAAGGAGTGCCGCTTCCGATGGCGGAAGTTATGGCTACTTCTGCATCAATGGCGCGTTTTGTTACGCGGTTATATTCATTTTCTAAAATATGACTTCTGGATTCTTTTAATAAGTTGCCGATAACTGTTTTTACATTGGCGGAGTTGTAAACATTGTTGTTGGCCGCATTGATTTTGACCGCTCCGCCCGTACTAACTTGGTATGACAAAGCCGAATCGCCCGACAAGAAAACGGAATTTCCTGTGATGGAAATGCAGGTAAAAAGTGAGTTGGAATTTGACGATAGCGCCAAATCGCCAATGTCGCCACCCCAACCAATAGTTGAGCCCTCTGGATAAGTGGATTGCCACAAGCTTTGTTGGTCATTATGAGAAAACAGCTTGGGTGGTAAGGGGTAGAGTGCGCGGTTAGCAGCGCTGTTATTGTTGTACTGCGCTTTGCTTATAGGAACTACTAACGGTCCAACATTGAGCTGCACTGCCGCTTTGCCTGTGTTGAATAGGTTTGCCAAATCTGGCATGGATGGATGAAACGCGTATTGTCTGCCGTTGGATAAAGGCGTGATCGGTGCAAGTACTGTATTGGCTAATGATGGTGTAGATGGAGCATCTACTGGTGGTGTTTTGGGGATTGCAATGCTGGTTCTGATCGTGCTGTATGTAGCATGGCTGGCATCGTCGTAAGTCACCACAGTGTTGGCGTAATCACTTCCACCATATAAAAAGATGCAAACCAGCGCTTTGTAACTACCATCTGGCGCGCTGAAGGCTGCAGCATCGCCCATGGCCGCTAAGTTTAAAACAGTGGGTAAGGCAGCGCCTGTGAAAGCTAGTTGCGCTGAGCGCTGCAAAAAAGCACGGCGGCTAGGTGAGTCAATGTCTGATGCATGCATGTTGTAGTCTCGTCGTTTATTTTTGAATCAAATATTCGCTGCTGGCCATGACCATCAAAATCGCCGCTGAAACGCGATCAAGTCTTTGACTGGCTAATGTGGTTGCATTGCTTGAATTGATGGGCATAGTGGCAATTGCGTTAATCATCAAAGTTTGATTTGCGTCAGAAATTTGACCCGCAGCCATCAATAAACTAACGCGTTTGACTAAGGCTGTTGCATCGGTAACAAGGGCAAGCTCTGAAGCATAGTTAGCTACTGTGTGCAACTTGTATCCCAACCCAGAGGGGTACGATTGTTCAGGCACAGCTGGGTCGATGTAGCTGCGTAAACCACTGCGAATAATATCCTGCATGTAGTTTAAGTAGCCCCCAACTGTGGTTTCGTTGACCAATTGAAACTCTGGCGCCGTGGTATTTGTTGCCGCCAAAGCGCTGCTCGGCGGAATAAAACCTGGTCTAAAAAAATTGAATACTGAGGGTGAGCGAAATGGACTTTGACCCAGTGAACTTGCAGGGTTGCTGGTTTCTGGGATTTTCCAATACACGAAACCTGCCTCAGCCGGTCCTAAGCCAAATGTCCTCCCCCATTGCACAAAGCGCAACATAGGCTCACGCAATTTGCCGAAAGCTTTGTCAGCGATGTTGCGGTTCAGGCGACCCTCGGCATTGCGTATGGTGGATCCGGCAATGGGAGCGGGCGCTGGCGTGGTTGACACGGTATAGGTGCGACGAGCTTCATCGTCTAAAAATATGGCAGTCCAAACCGCCTTCAAATCGCCACGCACGCCAGCGCCATTGTTGTTAAATGCTGCTGCAACGCGCGCCACATACGCAGGGCTGGGGTTGCTGGTTACTAAGCGCTGAATCATTTGTTTGCCTAAGAAAGGGCCAACATTGGGGTGGTTATACAAAGTATTTAATGCTATTTGTAGCGCTGTTGTTCCAGGTGTTTGTGCCGGAATACTGGTACCTAAAAAACTCGCGGCAAGCGTTGAATGCTTGCTTACCGTCAGCGCCATGGGTCTTAGGACAGACTCTTTGGTGTCGACTTTATAAGTTTGTAGCACACCCTTATCGTCGTAAACATTGACCGTGCCTTTGCCGACAGCATTGTCAAAGTTGTAACCAGTAAACACACGCGCTAAGTTTGTGACATCACTTTGCGAGTAAGTTTCAATTTTTTTGCCGTTGCCATCTAGCTTTTCTGTGCCGTCTAAATTTAGCTGGTACAAGCCAATGCTGAAAAGCTGCATGACTTCGCGCGCGTAGTTTTCATCAGGCACTCGGCCAGATGAGTTTTCTTTTTCATTGCCTCGGGTGTTAAGGTAATACCCCATGGCGGCGCTGAGCGTCACATCCTCAAGCGCTTGGCGGTAGTTGCCAAAGGCATTTTTAACCAGCAAATCCCAATACTGCGCAAGTGCGTAGCTTTGCCAAGTGAAATCAAGCCCAACTTGCGACACCACAAAGAACTCAGACAGCGCCAACGCGACACGCTTGCGCATGCCGTCTTGGGATGTGAAGAGCTGGTTCCAAATCATGCCCTCCCCAGGGTAGGTTTGGTAAAAAAAGCTGTTTTTGTCAGATACGCTATATCCTCGTGCATCTAGCCACTGCACACCTGTTTGCCCAATGGGCTTGGCATATTGTTGTTGTAGATAAGCGGCAAACGTCGTGGCTTGCACCGCAGCGATTTCAGCATCCGACGCGTTGAATTGACTTTGCATCAAAAAACGCGCTGCATCATTCGTTGTGTAAGCTACAGGGAAGTTATTGAAGCCGGCCGCTGCTGGAATACCATTGTTTGTGGTAGCGTTTGGCGGGCGATAACCGCTGACGGAGTCTGCTTGGTTGGCAAAGCTAACATCAGCACCGGTTGCATTTGTAGCAAAGGCAGTGTCACTTTGGGTTGCAGTTGCATTAGCAGTTGTACTTGCACTGCTACCGTCTTCATTTCCACTGCAAGCTGCCAACAAAGCTGCGCCTAGTACAGACAAATAAGCGGGCGAAAAATCAGCGCTTGTGTGTTCGGTGTTTTGGGGCGCTTCACCTGCTGTTGGGTCAGCAAGTTTGGATGGCATGGTTGTCTCAGGTTGCTTTGCAGTTTGTTGATGCATTTTGTTTATTGCCAGAATTTTTTATAGCACTCATTTTAGGAGCAGCCCCAGCTTTTGCTGTTGTATGCGGGCATCGAATTCGACAATTAACACGACATTTACAGACACTTACGAGATGCTAAAAACTGGGCTTCCAAGCGACCATAAATCGACACTAAAGTGTTAATGCTGATGCAAAAGTGCTGCTCGCGTAGTAGGGCTCTCAAGCTGTGCTAGCCACCACTGCAGGGCACGGCCTTGGTGGTTGGTGTTTGCGTTGCGCCATGCGTAGCCTACGTTAATGACTCGTTCAGCCCGGGCGACTTGTTTTTGCACCAAGCGACCTGTATCAACATAAGGCCGTGCCATCGTTTCGGGTAAAAAACCAGCACCCAAACCGCGTATCTGTGCGTCAATTTTTGCCTCCATGCTGGGCACGGTAAATACGTCTTGACCACCTAACAAACCAAACGTCAAACCATTGCCGCGCTGCACGGAGTCTGCCACCGCCACAGCGCGGTGCTGTTGCAGCGTAGCATCGCTCAATGGCTCAGGCATATGGGCCAAAGGATGGCTGGGTGCAACGACGTACACAAAATTAAACCTACCCAAAGGCTTGCTAGCGATGGTTGCATCCGCGCTGGGTTCTGCCGATACGCCCAAGGCGATATCAGCCTGCCCAGATGTCAATGCCGCTAAAGTGCCTGATAGCGCTTCGTCCCGAATCTTCACGCGAGTAGGTGGTGTTTCTCCTTTGAACTGCGCAAAAAAAGCTTCACACAACTCCATCACGGTTGATTTTGAGATGATGCTGTCCACCGACAACGTGAACTGCGGCTCCCAACCTGTGGCGATGCGTTTGACGCGGTGGGCGATAGCGTCAATGTCATGCAGTAGCCGAGCACCTTCGCGCAGCAACTCATCACCCGCTGGCGTGAGCCGTGCGTTGCGCGAGCTGCGGTCAAACAACAGCACATCCAGTGCATCTTCAATCTGCCGCACGCGGTAGGTCAGCGCACTGGGCACCAGACCTTGCAAACGCGCTGCCGCTGCAAAACTGCCTGTTTCAGAAATGTGTTGCAGCATCTCTAATGCGTCAGGCGTTAGTACGTCTCTAGGGTTAATAATTTTTATATTTTGCATGAGCGGGTGCTTTTCATTGAAATTATTTGAATAATGCCATCAAAACCATTGCATTGCAAGCAAGGGTTTAGCGCCTACATTCTCTACATGATTACATTACGCAGATCCCAAGAACGCGGCTACGCTGACCACGGCTGGCTGAAAAGCTACCACTCGTTCTCATTCGCAGGCTACCACGACCCCGCACACATGGGTTTTGCTAATCTGCGGGTGATTAATGAAGACTGGATAGCTGCCGGCCAAGGCTTTGGCACACACAGCCACCGCAATATGGAAATTGTTACCTACGTCGTCCATGGCTCTTTGGCACACAAAGACAGCATGGGCAACATCGAATCCATCCCGCCTGGCGACGTGCAGCGTATGAGCGCCGGAACGGGCGTGACGCACAGCGAATTTAACCACGCACCTACCGAGACCACACATTTGCTGCAAATTTGGATCATGCCAAATGCGCAAGAAATAGTGCCAAGCTACGAGCAAAAAACCTTTGCCAACGCGGTTAAGCAGGGCAAGCTAAAGTTGGTCGCCTCGCCGACGGGCGCGGACGGCTCAGTCACGATTCATGCTGATGCCGCTTTGTACGCTGGCTTGTTTAACGCCGGCGAAACCGCCAGTTTGAGCTTAGCAAACGGCCACAAAAGCTACGTGCATTTGGTGCGCGGCGAGCTGAAAGTGAACGGCCACCTGCTCAAAACGGGCGATGCCGCGAAATTGGTCGACGAGTCTGAGGTTCACCTCACAGACGCTGTCGATGCTGAAGTTTTGGTGTTTGATTTGGTTTGAAGATCAAATTATTTTTGTGTAAGTCGTTGTTTTAATTAACTTAAATTTAGAAAAGTAGGAAATATCATGGCAAAAACAGTCGTTGTTTATCACTCAGGTTACGGTCACACCCAGCGCGTTGCGCAATTTGTGGCTGAAGGCGCAGGCGCGCAGCTCATCGCTATTGACGCAAACGGTGACCTCACCGACGCGCAATGGGCAGACGTCAATGCCGCTGATGCAGTCATTTTTGGTAGCCCCACCTACATGGGCATGGCTTCATGGCAGTTCAAAAAGTTTGCAGATGCAACGTCAAAAGCATGGTTCACAGGTGCGTGGAAAGACAAAGTCGCAGGCGGTTTCACGATTTCTGCATCCCCAAGTGGCGACAAACTCTCCACCATCCAATACTTCATCACCTTGGCGATGCAGCAGGGCATGATTTGGGTGGGTCAGCCTACTCAAAACGACGGCACAACAAACCGTTTGGGTTCTTACTCTGGTTTGATGGCTCAAGTCGGTCCAACCGACCCAGCAGACAAAATCCCACAAGGTGACCTGGATACCGCCAAAGCTTACGGCCAACGCGTTGCGGAAGTGGCAGCAAAGCTCCGCGGATGACACCCTGACAGCCATCTGGGCATCAAAAAGCCACCTGCGGGTGGCTTTTTTTCGTAAAAATGCCAATTTTAATGCCTAAATATGCCTCTAGCCAGCGTATTTACTGCCTAAGCAGCTATAAAAATAATAGCAAAATTGGACGATTACTAAAACACAAATACAAATACAAATACAAACATAAATTTAAATTGAAAATTAAAGCGTAAATTTAATCCCAGTCAGCTTCTCCTGCGCCTTCACCAGCGACGGCACATATTCACCGCCAAAGCCCAAGTTCGACGCTGTAGCCAAGCTCTGGTGTACCGCTTCGCCCACAAACGATGGTACGTTCACCATCTCCGCCAAGTGTGTGTAATAGCGTAAGTCCTTGCGGGCGTTGTCCAATTCAAACTTCAAACCTTCAAAATCACCACCCAAAGTTTTCGCCATCGCCTGAAACAAACCGTTATTCACAGGCCCAGCGCTGACCACTTTGACCAGTTCCGCTGGGTCAACGCCCGCCTTCGCACCCACGGTAAACGCCTCTGCCGTGGCGGTGCAAATGGCTTGCGCCACGAAGTTGTTCAGTAGCTTCACAATATGCCCCGCGCCCGGGCCGCCTACGTGAAAGATGTTTTCACAATACGTCGCCAAAACGGGTTGAATCTGCGCAAACACCTCAGCCGTCGCCCCCACCATGGTGTTCAACTTACCCTCTTCCGCCTGAACGGGCGAGCGCCCCAGCGGCGCATCCACATACACCACACCAGCTGCAGCGCAAAGCGCGGCGAGCTTGGCGGTCGATTCTGGCTCGCTGGTCGAGGTGTCGATGATGATCAACCCGCGCTTGGCCGCGCTCAATAATCCATTCGGCCCAGTCATCACCGCCTCCACCTGTGGTGACCCCGTGACGCAAATCAACACAGCATCGCAGCTGCCCAAACCAGCCGGTGAATCCACCACCGTAGCCCCCAGAGCCGCCAAATCCGCCACCGCGTCACGGTTGCGGTTCACACTCACCGACAGCGAAAACCCCTTAGCCTGAATGTTCCGCGCCATCCCATGCCCCATCATCCCCGAAGCGCCTATGAAGCCGATGTTTTTCATGATTAGTGTCCTAAAGAGGTGGTTGAGTTGAATCTTTAATCATCATACCAATAGTTGAAAAAGCATGAAAATACTTGAAGATACAAGAATTAAGACGAAAAAAAGCCCGTTAAATCAAGATTTAACAGGCTTTTTGATGTTTATATGGGGTGGCTGATGGGGCTCGAACCCACGACAACAGGAATCACAATCCTGGACTCTACCAACTGAGCTACAGCCACCGCAAGCCTTTGATTATAGCCTGAGTTCGGGGCTTTGTCCCTCAAAGCTAGGCTTAATTCACCATCACCAGCTTGCCTTTGACAGCGCGGGAGCTCATGTGGGCGTAGGCTTCTTTGAGTTGGGACATGGGCATGGTGCTGTCGATGACGGGTTTGATGGTGCCTTTGGCGTACCACGTGGCCAATTCGGCCATCATGGCGGCGTTGGCTTTGGGTTCTTTTTTGGCGAAATCGCCCCAAAATACGCCGACGACCGATGCGCCTTTGAGCAGCATGAGGTTGAACGGCAGCGCGGGAATCGGCCCCGCCGCAAAACCAACGACCAAATAACGACCGCGCCAAGCGATGCTGCGGAAGGCGGGCTCGGTGTAAGGGCCGCCTACGGGGTCATAAATCACGTCTGGGCCTTTGCCACCAGTGAGCGTTTTGATGCTTTCGCGGAGGTCTTGGGTACTGTAGTTGATGGTTTCGTCGGCGCCTATGCTCTTGCATAGGGCGCATTTTTCGTCGCTAGAGGCGGCGGCAATCACTTTTGCGCCCATGGCTTTGGCGATTTGGATGGCTGATGTGCCCACGCCACCGGCGGCGCCCAAAATCAGCACGGTTTCACCGGCTTTTAGCAGTGCGCGGTCAACCAAGGCGTGGTACGAGGTGGCGTAAATCATGATGAAGGCGGCTGCGTCTACGTGCGAAAAACCGGCTGGCAGCGGCATGCACATGGCTGCGGGTGCGAGGGTGTGTGTGCCAAAGCCACCTGTGCCGCTTAAACAGGCGACGTTTTGACCGACTTTGAGGTGCGTCACGCCTGGGCCGACGGCTTCGATCACGCCAGCGTATTCAGAGCCCGGCACAAAGGGCAGGGCGGGTTTGTGTTGGTATTTGTTTTGAACGATCAAAATATCGGGGAAGTTCAGGCTGGCGGCTTTGATGTTGATCAACACTTGGCCTTCTGCTGGCACGGGTGTGGGGAGTTCTTGCCAAGTGACGGCATCGATACCAATGGGGTTTTCGCAAAGCCAAGCGTGCATATGGGTTTTCCTAAATAGTCTAAAAATAGCCGTAATAATCACATGATACTGTCCAACCAGATCTGATTCTGTCTCTGTAGCGACCTACAATGTGTGATTAACCTTTAAAGTCATTTTTCATCTATGAAAATACTTATTTCAAACGACGACGGCTACCAAGCCCCAGGCATTGTGGCCTTGTACGAGGCGCTGAAGACGATTGCAGATGTTGAAGTCGTTGCACCTGAAGTGAACAACAGCGCCAAATCTAACGCGCTGACGCTGCATTCCCCCTTGCATGTTGAAACCGCTGCAAATGGCTTTCGATATGTCAACGGCACACCCGCAGACTGTGTGCACATTGCACTGACGGGTTTGCTGGGCTACAGGCCAGACATGGTGGTTTCAGGCATCAATAATGGTGCGAACATGGGTGACGACACGATTTATTCGGGCACCGTGGGCGCGGCGATGGAAGGCTATTTGTTTGGCATTCCAGCGATTGCGTTTTCGCAGGTCAAAAAAGGCTGGGAACATATTGATGCGGCAGCGCTGAAGGCCAAAGAAATCGTGGCGAATTTGATCAAGTTGCGGGAAGCTGAAATAAAAGCAAATTTAATAGCTGCGCCCTGGCTGCTGAATGTGAATGTGCCGAATTTACCGTTTGACCAGCTCAAAGCGACACAAGTATGCCGTTTGGGGGCACGTCATGCGGCCGAAAAAGTCATCATGCAAACAACGCCGCATGGCCGCACCATGTATTGGATAGGTGGTGCAGGCCCTGCGAAGGATGACTCCGAGGGTACGGATTTTCATGCCACGACGCTGGGTCATGTGGCATTGACGCCGCTGAAAACAGATTTGACCAACCACGAGTCGTTAACGACATGGGTTCAGCAAACCGTCCAATTTGTAAAAACTTGACCGAAATAGCATGAACGGTAAGCCGATTATCAAATCAACTGTGAAACCCAGCTTTCCGGCAAAAATGGATTTGTCGGTGGGCAAAGGCGTGAATACACGTCTACAAGCGATTGCGTCTAACCCAGCGCAGACGCTACAACTGGTCAAGCCCAGCTCTAACCCTCTGACCAAGCCCGTGCCACGCGCGCCGGCTGTTCCTACGGGTTTAGGCATGGATTCCAGCACCTTTCGCGCCCGTATGGTGAGCAAATTGGCCAGCCATGGCATCACTGACACACGTGTTTTGAACGCGATGCAAACCACGCATAGGCACAGTTTTGTGGACACGGCTTTGGCAAACCAAGCGTACGAAGATACAAGCCTACCGATTGGCTGGGGGCAAACGATTTCTAAGCCAAACGTCGTCGCTCGGATGATTGAGCTCTTGTTTGAAGGTAAAACGGGGAACTTGGGCCGCGTCTTAGAAATCGGCACAGGCTGCGGTTACCAAGCTGCGGTGCTGAGCCACATCGCGCACGAGGTTTACAGTATTGAGCGTGTGGCAGGTTTGTACGAAAAAGCACGTGAAAATTTCAGGCCCTTTCGCATCAAAAACACGCATTTGTTGTTTGGCGACGGCATGCTGGGGTTTCCTAAAGGTGCGCCATACACGGGCATCATCGCCGCTGCAGGTGGAGATGCCATTCCGCAAGCTTGGATTGACCAATTGGCGATGGGCGGGCGAATTGTTGCACCTGTTACAAATAAAGTGGCTGGAGAGCAATCTTTGGTCGTCGTAGATAAAACTGAAGCAGGGTTGAAGCGTACAGTATTGGAGTTGGTGCAGTTTGTGCCCTTAAAATCGGGTGTGATTTAGCTGTATAAAAACTGCTCAGAAATTTAGTTAGGTGAAAAAGATGATTCAGATGATTCAAAAGCTATCAAAGATGCAACGCTTCGCGCAAATCAGTTCGCTGGCTGTGCTATCGGCAGTAGTCTTGCAGTTAACAGCCTGCTCCACACCGATGCCTACGCGTGCACCAGTGGTTGATCGCAGTTCTGGTAACAATGTCATCGTTACCAAGCCAAGCATTGATGCGCCAGCGCTTGCGCCGGTTGATAGCAAGCCGCTGCCGAATTTGATGAACTCCCAACACGCGGGGAAACCTGGTTATTACACAGTGAAGCCAGGTGACACTGTGATGCAAATTGGTCGTAACACCAGTCAAAATTGGCGCGATATTGTGAAGTGGAACAATTTAGAAAGCGCGAATCAAATTGAAGTTGGCCAAGTGCTGCGCGTTGTACCGTTAGACGGTAATGGCGCTGCGACAAAGCCACCAGTTGCAACTACTCCGACACTCACCCCATTGCCGCCACTTCCGCCAGCCTCTGCATCGGCCAGCGCAGCGCCTGAAGACGATATTCCCTGGATATGGCCAAGCTCAGGAGTACTGATTTCCGGTTATGACGAAGTGAAAAGCAAAGGTTTGAAAATTGCTGGCAAATTAGGTGACCCTGTTTATGCCTCCGCAGATGGCCGCGTGGTTTACGCGGGCTCTGGTTTGCGTGGCTATGGTAATTTGGTGATTTTGAAACACAACGAAACTTACCTCACCGCTTATGCGCACAACCAAACGCTACTGGTCAAAGAAGACCAAACCGTGCGTAAGGGTCAGCGCATTGCCGATATGGGCAGCAGCGATGCTGATAAAGTGATGCTGCACTTTGAAGTACGCCGCAATGGCAAACCCGTTGATCCAGCGAAGTATTTGCCAAGTCGCTAAAACATAAAACTAAGCGCGGTAGCAAACTCAGCGCAGCATCAAACTCAGCCGCGCAAGAGTTTTTGCACCAAATCTGCCGTTGTTGAAGCCATGTATTTGCGCATCAATCGTGCGCGATAAATTTCAACAGTGCGTGGGCTGATAGCTAGCACTTTGCCAATTTCTTTGCTGGTCATGCCATCCAGCAAATAAGCGGCAACTTCTCGTTCGCGTGCAGTGAGTTCTGACTTAACTGGCCGCTCAGAGCTTAAATCTTCAAACGTCCAAATCCCCGTTTCGTGCGGCGCTTCGCGGTTTAACGCGCGACCCGTCACATGGCACCAAAAGGTTTCGCCTTTGAATCGTCCATCTACCCGTTTCATGATGCGGTTATCCGCGTAGGTGCCATTGCGGTTCAAAATAGGGGTGATACGCTTGCCAGTACGTTCAAATTCATCGGCGCTAGGGTACAAAAGTTGAAAAGATTGCCCCACTAAGCGCTCGCGCACTGTGCCAAACATCTCGCAAGCATGCTGGTTACAGTCGACCATGGTACGGTTGCGCGAGAGTATCAAACCCACAGGCGCCATGTCAAAAGCAAGCCGATAATCAATGTCCATAGGGTTTTATTGTACGGAAAACTACGTACTCGAATAAGTAGTATCGTACGTGTATTCATTTTCATAAGGAGAAAACGCCAGTGAACAAGATTTACCCTAGCGCAGCAGCAGCGCTGCAAGGCGTCATCAAAGACAACCAATTGTTAGCCGTTGGTGGTTTTGGGCTATGCGGCATTCCAGAAGCTTTGATTGACGCTGTGGTTGAAAGCGGCGCACAAAACCTCACCGCGATTTCTAACAACGCCGGTGTCGATGGTTTCGGTTTAGGCAAATTGCTAGAAACCCGCCAAATCAAAAAAATGATTTCCAGCTATGTGGGCGAAAACAAAGAGTTTGAACGCCAATACTTAGCCGGTGAGTTGGCTTTGGAATTCACACCACAAGGCACGCTAGCTGAAAAGCTGCGTGCTGGCGGTGCTGGCATTCCCGCCTTTTTCACCAAAACTGGCGTGGGCACACTGGTGGCGGAGGGCAAAGAGTTGCGCGAATTTGAAATGGACGGCGTCAAAGAAACGTTTGTGATGGAGAAGGCCTTGTTTCCAGACGTGGCATTGGTGAAAGCACACGTGGCTGACAAAGCTGGCAATTTGCGCTTCAACTTAACCGCGCGCAATTTCAACCCTGCAGCAGCCATGGCTGGAAAAATCTGCATCGTAGAAGTCGAAAAAATCGTTGAAACAGGCGAACTCGCACCTGACGATATTCACTTGCCAGGCATCTATGTGCACCGTATTGTGTTGAATGCAACGCCTGAAAAGCGCATCGAAAAACGAACCATCACAGAAACCAACAAGGCAGGAGCGTAATCATGGCTTGGACACAAGATCAAATGGCTGCACGTGCAGCGCAAGAGTTGCAAGACGGTTTTTACGTTAACTTGGGTATTGGTATCCCAACGCTGGTGGCAAACTTCGTCCCCAAAGACATTGAAGTTTGGCTGCAGTCAGAAAACGGCATGATGGGTATTGGCGCGTTTCCAACAGAAGATCAAGTCGATGCTGACTTGATCAACGCTGGCAAACAAACCGTGACCACCATCAAAGGCTCGTCCATTTTTGGCAGTCACGAAAGCTTCGCCATGATTCGTGGCGGCAAAATCAACCTCAGTATTTTGGGTGCGATGCAGGTGAGTGAGAAGGGCGACTTAGCGAATTGGATGATTCCAGGCAAGATGATCAAAGGCATGGGCGGCGCGATGGACTTGGTCGCTGGCGTCAAGCGCGTGATCGTGTTGATGGAGCACGTTGCCAAAAAGAAAGACGGCACGATTGACTTGAAAATTTTGCCAAGCTGCACTTTGCCACTGACTGGCTTGGGCGTGGTTGACCGCATCATCACCGACTTGGCGGTGATGGATGTGACCGACGCTGGCTTGAAAGTGGTCGAGCTAGCTGCTGGCGTGACGCTGGAAGAGCTGCAATCTAAAACAGGTGTGAAGCTGATTTAAATTGCATAAATTAGGCATAAATATCGCTGTAGCCGGCGCATTTATTGCCTAAATAGCTATCTATTTTATAGCATTTATTTTGCAGATTTTGTATCTGTGTCTAAATCAAGCGCACCCCGCTTGATTTGGTCGCGCTCAAGCGACTCAAACAGCGCCTTGAAATTACCTTCACCAAAGCCTTCGTCGCCCTTGCGTTGAATGAACTCAAAAAACACGGGGCCGAGTTGGGTTTGCGAGAAAATTTGCAATAGCAATCTTGGCACGCCGCCTTCGGTCGTGCCGTCCATCAAAATCCCGCGCGTTTGTAGTTCAGCCACGGGCTGACCATGGCCAGGCAAGCGGCCATCTAGCATGTCGTAATAGCTGTCACTCGGAGCCGTCATGAGGGGCACGCCGGCAAGTGCCAAACTATCGACGGTGGCGAGCAGGTCATCACAAATCATCGCAATGTGTTGAATGCCTTCGCCGTTGAACTTCATCAAATACTCTTCAATTTGTCCACCACCTTGGCGCGATTCTTCGTTCAGCGGAATGCGAATTTTGCCGTCTGGTGCGGTTAAAGCTTTGGATGTCAGACCCGTGTATTCACCCTTGATATCGAAGAATCGAATTTCACGGAAGTTAAACAGCTTGGTATAAAAATCCGCCCAAAATGCCATGCGACCACGGTAGACGTTGTGCGTCAAATGGTCAATCAACCTCAAACCATGCCCAATGGGGTGTTTGTCGACGCCGTCAATGAAGTCAAAATCAATGTCGTAAATCGATTTACCATCTTCAAATCTATCAATCAAATACAACGGCGCACCGCCAATGCCTTTGATGGCAGGCAAATTCAGCTCCATTGGCCCAGGGTGCAACTCAATCGGTTGTGCGCCTAACTCTAAAGCGCATTTGTAAGCGTGGTGCGAGTCGCGTACGCGAAACGCCATGCCGCACGCGCTGGGGCCATGCTCAGCAGCAAAGTAGCCCGCCACGCTTTTAGGTTCGCGGTTGATGATGAAATTGATCTCACCTTGACGGTACAGCACCACGTCTTTAGAGCGGTGTTTGGCTACCAGCGTAAAGCCCATGCGTTCAAAAATTGGTTCTAGCAAACCAGCGGTGGGCGACGCAAATTCCACAAACTCAAAGCCCATCAACCCCATGGGGTTGTCAAATAAATCGGCCATTCTTTAGCTCCATAAATACAAAAAATTATCGGAAAACACAAATTAAAGGATTTAAATCAAAAGACTTAATCCCAAAAGATGAACCTATGCGTTTAAGTTTTTTGCTGGAGGCGCACAGGGCTTACCCCGCGTGCTGCGGGCGAGGTGAATGCCGACGATTAAAATGGATATGGGCATGGACATTGAAATGTATGGGCAGTATACGCTTGTGTTGGACTTCCATCTAGTTTTTGACGAAAACAATGATGGCAGTCATCATTGAAACCGTCTTGCTTCAATCTCAAACACATTGTCCCAATAAAACCTTTTTCCAGAGCAAAGTGCTTGAAAGCTCGCCAGAATGTAAAGCATCGGGAAAAGTAGTCCCCAGCGTTCATATTGCCGAACATGTACATGCTCATGGTCGCGCCAGCGCTTGAGCGTTCCGTGGTTTCTACCCAAAATCACATGGCCAATGGTGATGGCATCAAACTGGTTTGACAGGGCGCGCAATAGTGGGGTGCGTGTGTTGCCCGCGACTTCAAGCACGCCGAGTCGTTGCTTGACAGATGCACCCAGCCAATAAGCGATGAGTGCAAAAAAAAGTCCAAACAGCGTCACTGGCAAAACCCACAAATAGGCAACCAAACTAGGGCGTTGACGATGATTTGATTTCATACTTTGGAGCGGGTGAAGGGAATCGAACCCTCGTTATTTGCTTGGGAAGCAAAAGTCCTACCACTGAACGACACCCGCTTAATCTGATCTTGAATTGTATTTTATTTGCATATCACCGAGCGTTTTGTTTAAAGTGCTTCAGTGGACTTTGCTTGATACTTCCATGGCGACAGTAAAAATCTGCGGGTTTTGAGTACAAAACGCTCTTGGCAAAAAACGGCAATAACAACGATGATGACTATTAGCAGCGGATAAGTAGCAAAGGACAGAGATACGCCTTTAAGTTGCTGAGAGTAGCTCTGCAAATCTAATTGGTTTTGTGGTGAGTTTAAATACAACATCAGGGCTTTTTGGAGTCGAGTCAAGATGTAGAAAAGCGGCAAATGCAAAATGAATAGTGACAAAGTGGCATTGCCAAGACGGTTCGCAAGGTCATCTAACCACACCACACGTGTATGACGAACCCCGGCAAAGAGCATGACAAGCAATAATTCTAGAGGCAATAAAACACCGTTGTGCACCAAATAAAAACCTGCTGGTCCGTACCGATTAGACAGTCCGATGATAAAAACCATCAAGCTAACGATTAAGGCCAGCAAGCCTAAAAATTGAGGTTGAGTTAGCACGACAGTACCTCTGTCTTGCAAAAGCCTGCACAACAAAATGCCAGCTATGAATTCTGGTAATCTAACTAAAGGGTTGGTGTGCAAAAAGCCTGTAGCAGCGGTACTGTAGTTGTCGTTTGCAATCAAACTTAACGGAGCCACGAGATTGACAAAAACCATTATCAGCAATACCCAAAACGGGTAACGCAGGCGTAGAACTGTTCCGCCCCACAGGGCAAAAAAGACATAAAAAAAGGCCAATGTCGAAATAGACCAGGATGGAATATTGAAAGTTAGATAAAAGGGATTCCACGCATGCAGTAATGTCAAATGCTGAAATGCGTTGTTGATAAGACCACCGATATCAAGAGGGATAAGCAAGGGTTCAATGCTATAAGCTGCCATAGCTTGGGGAATGTCTGCCACAGCGTAAACCACACCATAGGAGCGGTACTGAACCCACATTACCAAAGCTGCTAGTGCGAATCCCACCAGATGAAGCGGATAGACGGTAAGAATACGAGTAGCGATGAATCGGCGGGCTGAAATTCTCAGCGCACCGTCATTGTCTAAATAAGCATGCGCCAAAACGTAACCCGAGAGTATGAAAAATACGCTGGTAGAAATGTGGCCAGCGGAAACTGATTGGTAAAGCCAATCAGGCAAGTCTTTATATGCCGGAATTGTGTGAAAAAATATCAAATACAAAGCTAAACCGAAACGCAGCCACGCCAAGCCACTCAGCTGTTTGCGGCCGTAGTTTAAAAGCATTTGCCAGATTCCATAAAGCGTTTTACCGTAGTAAAAATAACGGCATGCCCAGCATCATTGAAGTGAACGCCATCGCCTGCTGATAAGTCACGCCTGGGGTTTTCATTGCTGGAATCTGCTAAAGCACTTCTCACACTGATAAAGCAGTGACCAAATTCTTTTTGCAGTGCTGCATCGATTTGAGCAATGGCTGCGTTTTGTTTTTTAGATAACCCGCTGCGGGGCAGGCTGGACATGACGGCCACTCGTACTTTGTCGTTAGATTGGGCGCACTGCCGCATGTCTAAAAAATTGTTGATGGTTTGCTCCGCTGGCATGCCATTGGTGGTGTCGTTCGAGGGAAAAGCCAGGATTAAGTGGTTCGCGCCAAGTTTCAACGCTTTGTCAATATTCCGTGTGGGAGATATTAGTTCCATCAAGTTAGAGCTGGCTGCTTGGGTGCATAAAGCAGATGAGCTCAAAATACCAGGCGTTGCTAAATTGATAATCTTTTCATCTTTGGTTCGCATCAGCCAAGTTTGAAGCAATCCCACCCAGCTGTTACCAGCTTGGCTAGCGCCAGTACCTGCTGCAGTGGAGCTGCCCAAGACTGCAAGGCTTGTGCTTTCTGCGTAGACGCCACTTACCAATAAAGTGCTTAGCATGACTGCAGCAAATAATCTGCATAAAACTCTGTGACAAGTGGGCGTCTGATGCTTCATTGGCTATTTCAAGATATCACCCATACACAGGTATTTCATCTCCAAATACTCGTCCATACCGTGGCGCGAGCCTTCGCGCCCTAATCCTGACTGCTTGACCCCGCCAAAAGGCACGTGCTCGGTGGCGATGACGCCAGCGTTGATGCCGACCATGCCGTATTCCAGCGCCTCCGCCACGCGGAAAATGCGGCCTACATCGCGGCTGTAGAAGTAGCTGGCTAGGCCGAATTCGGTGTTGTTGGCTGCGTCTATGGCTTCCTGGTCCGTTTTAAAGCGGAAGACTGGCGCAAACGGGCCAAAGGTTTCTTCGGTTGCGCACAGCATGGTTGCAGTGGCGTCGCCAATCAGCGTGGGTTCAAAAAACTGACCTTGCAGCTTCTTGCCGCCCGCCAGCAGTTTGCCGCCTTTACTGAGCGCATCAGCAATGTGGCGCTCTACTTTTTCTAGCGCGGCAGGCTCAATCAATGGGCCTTGTACCACGCCATCTTCAAAACCGTTGCCGACTTTCAATGCCTTCACTTTCGCTGCAAACTTGCTCACAAATGCGTCATACACGCCATCTTGCACGTAAATGCGGTTCGCGCACACGCAGGTTTGCCCCGCGTTGCGGTATTTGCTGGCCATCGCGCCTTCAATGGCAGAATCGATATCCGCATCGTCAAACACAATGAAAGGTGCATTGCCGCCCAGTTCCAGTGCCAGTTTTTTTACCGTCGGTGCGCTTTGCGCCATCAAAATCCGACCTACTTCTGTCGAGCCTGTAAAGCTGATGTGGCTGACAATGGGGCTGGCACAGAAGACTTTGCCAATGGCAATCGAATTTTCGCTGTCGGCGGTCAGCACATTTAGCACCCCAGCCGGAATGCCAGCGCGGATGGCCAGTTCGGCCACGGCCAATGCGGTCAGCGGTGTCAATTCCGCCGGTTTGATGACGACGGTGCAGCCCGCCGCCAGCGCCGGCGCGACTTTGCGGGTAATCATGGCAATGGGGAAGTTCCACGGCGTGATGGCGGCGCACACGCCAATCGGCTGCTTCATCACCATCAGGCGGCGGTTGTTGTCAAACTGCGGCAGCACTTCGCCGTTGACGCGTTTGGCCTCTTCAGCAAACCATTCCACAAAACTCGCCCCGTAGGCGACTTCGCCTTTGGCCTCAGCATACGGTTTGCCTTGCTCAGACGTCAAAATGCGGCCAATGTCGTCTTGGTTCGCCATGATGAGCTGAAACCACTTTAGCAAGATGGCATGCCGCTCTTTGCCGGTTTTTAAACGCCATGTTTTCAAAGCCGCTGCCGCCGCTGCTATTGCTTTGGTAGCGTCTGAGGCAGATAAGTTGCTGACTTCGGCCAGTTTTAAACCTGTAGCTGGGTCGTTGATGTCAAATCTATCACTGCTTGCAATCCATTCGCCGTTGATGAGGGCGTCGGTTTTTAGCAGTGTTGGGTCGTTCAACAAGGCGAGAGGAGAAGCTAGGGTGTTGAGTTTCATGTCCATGCCAATATCTTAAAGCAAAGTCTGTTTTTGATGGGTCTGCAAAGTGACAAGCCATGCAATAAATGCACTTAATGCTGGGGGGTGATCTGTCCGCTCAGGCGTCACGATGTAGTAACCCCGCTCACCGCGTAGCGGTCGGTTGCAGGCAATCACCAGATCACCCCGCGCCAGCTCGGTTTCTATCAGCAAACGCGGCACCAATGCCACGCCCATGCCAAGTGTCGCTGCCGCTGCCGTCATCGAAAACAGCTCGTAGCGCGGCCCTGCCAGTGCCAGTGGGGCGTCTACGGCTTGTGCATCAAACCATTGCCGCCACGCGTCAAAACGGGTGCTTTGCTGCAAAAGTGGGAGCGCTGCAATGGTTTCTGGCGTGAGTTCTGCCAAGTTACCCATTAATTTTGGGCTGCAAACGGGCACAACCTCTTCCGCCATCAGCAGCGTCGCCTTCGTCCCCGCCCAGTTGCGCACTTGCTCAGGTGTACCGGCGTACAACGCCGCGTCAAACGGCGTCTCGCCAAACATAAAGGGGCGGGTACGAGTTTCGATGTGGATGGTGATGTCTGGGTGCTGCGCCGCCAAAAGGGGCAAACGCGGCATCAGCCAACGGGTCGCAAACGTCGGCACCGCCGCCAAATGCACGGCGCTGCCTTGACCTTGGGTAGACATGGCGTCCAGCGTGTCCTGCTCCAGCCCCTGCAGCCTTGGCGCGATTTGTTTGGCATAAGCGATGCCTCGCTCGGTGATGGCGACGCCATGGCGGGTGCGGCGGAACAAATCAACGCTCAAAAACGCCTCCAGCGCCGTGATTTGCCGCGACACCGCCCCCTGCGTCAACGCCAGCTCTTGCGCGGCGCGGGTAAAGCTTTCGTGGCGGGCGGCGGCGTCAAAGCAGGCGAGGGCTTGAAGAGATGGGATTTTTCTGCGCATGGTGTGCGTAATATACACATATTTTCATAAAATACAAGTCTATTTTGCTATTATATTTATAGCTGCTAAGGCAGTAAATACGACGGATAAATGCCAATTTTGCACCTAGAATTTGCAATGTTTTATGAGTGTGATAAGTGATTAAATATCATAACTAAGTGCGTAAAAGTCGTTTGCAAGGCGTAAATATGGCGGTTACCATAATGTCTATTAAGGTCATTATTTAGGAGAAAACCCATGGCATCTACTCAAAAAGCCACCTTCAACTGGCAAGACCCATTCCTGCTCGACCAGCAGCTCACCGCTGACGAACGCATGATCAAAGAAGCATCAGCCGCCTACTGCCAAGACAAATTGCTCCCCCGCGTGACGCAGGCTTTCAGAGACGGCACGACCGACCCCGCCATCTTCCGCGAAATGGGCGCGCTAGGGCTTTTGGGTCCCACGATTCCCGAGCAATACGGCGGCCCGGGCTTGAATTACGTGGCCTACGGCGTGATTGCCCGCGAGGTGGAGCGGGTCGATTCTGGCTACCGCTCGATGATGAGCGTGCAAAGCTCCCTCGTCATGCTGCCGATTTTTGAGTTCGGCACCGAGGCGCAGCGCCAAAAATACCTGCCCAAACTGGCAACGGGCGAGTGGATTGGATGTTTCGGCCTGACCGAGCCCGACCACGGCTCTGACCCCAGCTCCATGGTCACCCGCGCCCAAAAAGTCGCAGGCGGCTACAAGCTGAGCGGCGCAAAAATGTGGATTTCTAACAGCCCGATGGCCGATGTGTTTGTGGTGTGGGCGAAAGAAGTCAGTGAATCTGGCACCGTCGGCCCGATTCGCGGCTTTGTGCTGGAGAAGGGCATGAAAGGTTTGTCCGCACCCGCCATCCACGGCAAAGTCGGTTTGCGCGCTTCCGTCACTGGCGAAATCGTCATGGACGGTGTGTTTTGCCCTGAAGAAAACGCTTTCCCAGAAGTGCAAGGTCTCAAAGGCCCGTTCACCTGCCTCAATTCTGCCCGTTACGGCATCGCTTGGGGTGCATTGGGTGCGGCAGAAGACTGCTGGACACGTGCTCGCCAGTACGTCATGGATCGCAAACAATTCGGTCGCCCACTCGCCGCCAACCAACTTGTTCAAAAGAAACTGGCCGACATGCAAACCGAAATCGCCCTCGGCCTGCAAGGCTGCCTGCGCTTGGGGCGCATGAAAGAAGAGGGCACTGCGGCGACGGATTTGACCTCGCTGCTCAAACGCAATTCCTGCGGCAAAGCCCTGGACATCGCCCGCTTGGCGCGCGACATGATGGGCGGCAACGGCATCAGCGACGAGTTTGGCGTGGCGCGGCATTTGGTTAACCTTGAAGTGGTGAACACCTACGAAGGCACGCACGATATCCATGCGCTGATTTTGGGCCGTGCGCAGACGGGGATTGCGGCGTTTGGGAATTAACAATCCATAGTTGATCTGTCATTCCCGCGAAGGCGGGAATCCATACGCGCCACCATGGATTCCCGCCTTCGCGGGAATGACAAATCCTAGGCTAACGGAAAAAACTGGATTTATATGACTGAATCTTCAAAACCGCAGGGAGCGCTTTCCCATCTCAAAGTCCTCGATTTATCACGGGTTTTAGCTGGCCCGTGGTGCACCCAAATGCTTGCGGACTTGGGGGCGGATGTCGTCAAGGTCGAGCGCCCTAACGAAGGTGACGACACCCGCCACTGGGGGCCGCCGTTTTTGAAGGATGAGGACGGCAACGATACCACCCACGCCAGCTATTTCACAGCCTGCAACCGCAACAAACGCTCCATAACCATCGACATTGCAAAACCTGAAGGCCAAGCGCTGATTCGACAAATGGCGTTGAGCAGCGATATTTTGGTGGAAAACTTCAAGGTTGGCGGGCTCAAACATTACGGCTTGGACTATGACAGCTTGAAAGTGCTCAACCCCAAGCTGATTTACTGCTCCATCACCGGTTTCGGTCAAGACGGCCCGTATGCCGAGCGGGCAGGGTACGACCTGATGATTCAAGCCATGAGCGGCATGATGAGCATCACGGGCAAGCCAGACAGCGTGCCCGGCGGCGGCCCGATGCGGGTGGGCGTGGCGTTGACGGATTTGTTCACCGGCTGCTACGCCACGTCCGCTATCCTCGCCGCGCTGGAAGTGCGCAACCGCACGGGTGCGGGGCAGCACATCGACA
>Ga0114940_10000186_pt1 | contig 36802 bp, 33 predicted proteins | sample ColdCreekSource_FD_87195 | JGI IMG/M metagenome (GOLD analysis project Ga0114940, IMG submission 87195) | Groundwater microbial communities from Cold Creek, Nevada to study Microbial Dark Matter (Phase II) - Cold Creek Source | ecosystem: Environmental > Aquatic > Deep subsurface > Groundwater ...
ACATGTTCCGCGGCCGGATTATGATACCCCTCCAAGATCCGCAGGGGCGGGTGATTGGTTTCACGGCCCGTTTACTAATAGACGATAAGAACGCCCCAAAGTATATCAATACCCCGCAAACCATACTCTACGACAAGTCACGACATGTCTATGGCTTGCATCTAGCTAAGGATGCTATGCGCAAAATGGGTTATGTCGTGCTGGTTGAGGGTAACTTGGATGTTATCGCTAGCCATCAGGCGGGAGTACGTCAGGTAGTCGCCACGGCTGGCACGGCCCTGACGGAGGCTAATATGAAGGCTATGAGTCGCTTTACCGAAGACGTTAGGTTGAGTTTTGACGCTGACAAAGCCGGTATTGCGGCGACCGAGCGGGCTATCCCGATCGCTAGCAAGGTTGGTGTTAGCCTGAGTATTATTACGATTCCGACCGGCAAAGATCCTGACGAGTTGATTAAACAGGACTAAGATGTCTGGCAGCAGGTCATCGACAAACCGCAGTATGCTCTGGACTGGCTAATGGAACGCTACCAATCTCTGCTTGATGTCACGAGCGCTCAAGGTAAGAAGGAATTTAGTGACGTGTTGCTACCAATTATCCGTAAGCTCCAAGATAGTGTTGAACAGGATCATTACATGGAGGCGGTAGCTAAAGTACTCGGTGTTAGTCGAGACGCGCTCGATAGAAAACTTATCCAGCAGCCGGGAAGGGACCCGGTACCAGCGCGCAAATCGATTGTAGCAACACCGGCCCAGGTCAACCGGGCTTCGGTTGATTACCAAAAAACGCAAGACCATATGCTAGCCTTGCTATTGCTTCATCCGACACTTCGCGATAAGGTAACATTGCTCACCGAAGATATGTTTGTAGCAGGCCAGGCCAAGTATTTATTCCGTTATTTACGGAAATATCCGGCTTACATTGGTGACGCGAGTGATATTGTCGAGGGTTTGCAAGAAAAACAAGTGCAAAGTTTCCAAGATTATGCTAAAATATTAGTATTACAGCATGAAGAGCTGTACGGGAATATAGATATGGAGTCCATCGAACTCCGCTATGAGATAACCCGTCTACAGGCGCGCCTGATTGAACAATACATCAAACACGAAAAGCAAAATCTGATGCTCCAGCTAGGGCAGGCCGACCAAGAAATGACCCGGCCGCTCTTGGTAAGAGTTAAAGAACTTGATACATTATTGAATAAAGCACAACAGGCTCAAGGAGGAGATCGTGGCTGAGAAGAAGAAAAAGACTGCTGCTGCAGCACCCAAGGCACCTAAATCAACAAAAGTAGGTAAGGCCGTTGATACTAAGCAACTAAAGCAGACGTTGTTTGACAAGGCTAAGAAGCAAGGTAAGATTACCCAAGAAGATATTTTTGCAGTTATTGCCGACCTTCCGGAGAACACCGAAGTATTAGACCAGTTATATCTTGAGCTGACTGAGGCCGGCCTAGAACTGATTGCACCAGAAGTTGCCCCTGTGGAATTGAGCGACGAATGGGTTGAAGAAGAAGTCGAAGAAGAGACGCCCGACCGTGTATATGTTGACGATGATGTCGCTGATGATTCGGTACGTCTGTACTTGCGTGAAATCGGTAAGATTCCACTGTTAAGCTCCGAAGAAGAGCTAGCTTTGGCGCAACGCGTGGTAGCTGGCGACAAAGACGCCAAAGACAAGATGGCCGAAGCTAACATGCGTCTGGTTGTTTCGATTGCCAAGCGTTACGTCGGTCGCGGTTTGGACTTGCTGGATTTGATTCAGGAAGGTAATACTGGCTTGCTACGTGCTGTTGAGAAGTTTGACCCGGACAAGGGCTTTAAGTTCTCGACATATGCAACGTGGTGGATCCGCCAGGCGATTACTCGCGCGATTGCCGACCAGGCCCGCGTTATCCGTATACCCGTGCACATGGTTGAGACTATCAACAAGCTACTCCGTACACAGCGTCGTCTTACGCAGGAATTGAACCGTGAGCCAACCAACGACGAGATTGCCGCCGCTATGGAAATCGAAGTTGAAAAGGTAGAGCACATTATGAAGATCAAGCAGGAGATTTCTTCGCTTGACGCTTCTATCCGCGACGACGAGGAAGATTCAGTTTTGGCTGACTTTATCGAAGACGAAGATACGATTAGTCCTGAGGAATCGGCTGCTAACTTACTTCTTAAAGAAGATGTCATGAGCATGCTCTCAGCCCTGACTGAGCGTGAGCAGAAGATCATCCGCCTTCGCTTTGGTTTGGAAGATGGCCGCCAGCATACCTTGGAAGAGGTCGGCCACATCTTTAATGTTACCCGTGAGCGTATCCGTCAGATCGAAGCTAAGGCACTTGCCAAGCTTCGTAAGCACAAAGACGCCCGCAAGCTCCACGACTATATCAAGTAGGTTGGCATAATACTTGCAGTACGAAATGACGCACTCAGTCGGGTGCGTCATTTCGTTAGAGGCCTGCAGACTTGCCGCTACTGTCTGCCTACAAAGCTCTATAACAGACAACAGATGGTACAATGGTCGGTATGAGTATGATGCAGCAAGATATTGTGGTGGATGAGCGTTACCTTGAGATCTTTAAGGATGTAACCATATATGGTGTTGCCGGCGCCAACGCCAGCGGCAAAGACGGCTTAATGGATCTCTTGGTTGACCATGGGTTCTTGCAATACCACACTAGCAATAGTATCCGTCGCATCTCACAAGCTGTCTTCAAATCAACCGACCGTGGCGGCAATGAAGCGCCAATGGGTATCATCGGTAATGCTATGCGTAGCGTGTATCCGGGTGGCCCGGTCGAGCTTGGTCTGCTGGACTGGTGGTTGGCGGTTTCGGTGCTGCCAGAAGAGCTAAGACCTAAAGGTTTGGTCATTGGCAGTATCCGCGCTGTAGGTGAAGTCGAGCGGCTCAAACAGGTTGGCGGTAAGTTAATTGTTGTTGATGCTGACCAACGCGTCCGCTATGACCGTATTATGAGCCGTCAGCGGGCCGATGACCCTGTATCATTCGAAGTTTTTAAAGAACACGAAGACGCCGAACTTGCCCACGGCGAGACTGACCCGACTAAATTTGGCATGGCTGCCGTTATTGATAGTGCTGATATTACTATCGTCAACAATGGCGATAGTATTGAGGATTTCCGTAAGCAGGTAATTGAAACTTTGCACCTGGGCTAAATATGGTATAAATAAGTGTCAGTATAGTGACACGATGTGATATCCCGACTACTTGTTAGGGGAAAGTCCGATGGAACTGGATTGGGTTGGTAGTGTCGTCTGGGCGCTGGTCTTTTTGACCTTGGGCCTGACAGCGTTCCGATACCTCAATGCTCAGGTGACTGAGTACTTGGCGATCGAAGCGCGTCGTCAGGAGATTAAGGCTGAGAGTCGAAAGGTTGAGCTGCTCGAGCGCGAGAATGCTGCCAGACTGGCCACAGACACGGCTGAGGAGCGTGCGTCAGCTGAGAAGGCAAGTCTCCACCGCAAGTCTGCCGAAGACCTGGCTGCCGCCGAGATCGCTAGAAGCCCGGAAACGCTCGCTGCCCTCGCTGCACAGCAGACCAAGGTCATCGACGCGCAAACCGAAGGCATGGCTCTTGCTGCCAAGGAGGCGGCGCTCCGCAGCGGTACTGGTCCGAGCCGGGTGGAACTGCTCTTGGAGGCGTATAAGAACTACCGGGACAGCGGCGGGTTAAAGGATCTCGACGATTGGCTGGGTAGTGTTTCTCTCGACGAACCGAGCTCCTAGGCTCGAAGTACGGGAGTAACGTAGGGCCTGCCAGATTCCAACCCGTTGACCACTGGACGTCGCACGACAGTTTTTTGGGTATATTTTTCCTGCGTTCTGCTCACCGAGCAAACAAATAAAAATACCTGATCCTTGACTTTATAATCTAGCCTAACAATACAAGCGTACAAGGCGCATGCGCCTAGAGCGATGGGTAGGCGGCGCGGATACCACTAAGCCAGACGGGCACCATCTTGCGGTAGCCGGAATCGTTAGCGTGGATCGTATCATAATGGTCGGCCGGGGTAATGACGGCATCGATGTCGACAATGCGCAGATAGCGGCCTTGGCTGCGGTATTTTTCGGCAATCGGCTCCATACGGATGTTGAACTGGCGGATTTGTTCCTGCTGACTAGGGTTGTCGGTGGTTTTCATTGTGGTACCAGCGATCAATTTGACGTTAGGTGAAGTGGCGAAGATTTTGCCGGCGATGGCGTCAAAACGGACAGCAGTCTCTGCGCCGGTGGCACCGCCACGGATATCGTTGAGGCCAGCATAAAACAGGATGACGTCGGGCTTATATGTATTGAGCCAGCCGACAACGCTGGCGCTGAGGCTACTATTACTGCCGATCGTCCAGCCAGCATGGCCTTCGTGGTTGCGGTCATAGCCGCTAGCAGGGCCGTTGGCCATTGACCCAACGAAATCGGCGTTCAATTTGTCTTCTTGGACGAGCTTGTTGTATAGCTCGTAGCGAAATCCGGAGCCATTGCTAGAGCCATTGCCTTCGACAGTAGACGAGCCAAGGGGCATTATTTTGATTTGGCGGGTAGGCACTGGGCTGGGATTGGGAGTTGGCGGCGTGCTCGGTGGGGTAGGCGGCGTTGATGGCGGTGTTGGTGGCGTCGGAGTAGGCGGTGGCGTGTATTTTTTGCTCCAGTTAGACAATAGGATACTCAAGTCAGGCAGGCTTATCTTTCCGTCGCCGTTAAGGTCGTTAGCACTAGGGCTTTGTCCCCACACAGAAAGCAGCAGGCTGAGGTCACGTAGCTCGACAATATTATTATTGTCCAAATCTCCGGGCAGGTTAGGGTTGGCCGCAAAGCTCCTATAAATAAACACCGAACCGATAATAGCAAACACTACGATGATAAGTATTTGCGCCCAAGAAATGGACCTATTGGCAGGATGGAACGGTTTGGGCGGCTGTACAAGTTGCTTGGTCATAGCATTAGCTTTATTCTACAGCATTAAGCAACTTTGTTGCTGGTTCTATACGCTAAGCTTTTGATGTGCCGTTTGCAAACGCAACTGCTCATCGAGGATGGACCATAATTGCAAAAAGGCGGTCGCAACGAGCTTGTCGATTATTAATATAGCGTGGGGCTCAGTGCCGTAGAGCACTATTAAAAGAGACGTTTTTGTAACACTCCACTCTACAGGGGCAGTGTAGGCCGAGTCGTCTCTCCAAGTAACCTCTAGGTTACTGCGTTGATGCGAAGCATAGTTGATTGCCGAACCATCAGATGGTGCGGCCATTATACCCTTACGTTTATTGTTGTGTCGGGCTGGCGTAGTTCTGATTTCGTGCATAGTGTCGAAGCCCATCATCGGAACATCGGCCCTTGTGTGTATGAAGTGGAGGTCTTCGCGCAGGCTTAGCTGTTTTTTGTACGACTCCACCACTTCTTTTTTGCCAGTTGCAACCGTTACGCCGGGCCTGTCGGAATGCGTATGGTATTGGGCTAATAACTCGTGCAACATATTGGACACCGCTTCTTCTTTGGCTACGGCTTCTGCGCGGTAGGCGGCCGTTAAACTGGTTAGGGCAAGGGGATTGGCCGGCCGGTACACGAACTTCTTTCGTTCTTCTATTTTGCTGGCTAGCTTTAGCTCGACCAATTTGTCGAGAACCTTATAGGTGTTTGTCCGTGTGGTCTGCAGTTTATTGGCTAGCTCGGCGGGCTTTACTTTGCCTTCCTCGAGGAGTGCAATGTAGGCGTCGGCTTGCAGGGGGGTGAGGCCTATGGTAATTAACTGCTTGGAATCCATAAGCACATAGTAGCATAATTAAGCAATTTTGTGAAGATTTAATTCACAAATGTAAATATAATAGAATATCTAATCTGTTATCATAAAATTATTACTATAAATGTGTGATTCAATAATTGACAAATATACGTATATCCGCTACAATGTGCAAATTCAGAAGGAGACCATTATGAGTGAACTATCAAATAACCCAGAGACTTTAGAACAATACATCGCAACGCGGGAGCAGTGGCTGGCCGATGCCGCAGTAATGTTGACCGGCAATCCAGAGGCCGACCCCTACACGACTTTCCCAAGTCCAACTCAAGTACGTGCAGAAGCGCCAGATCCAGGTCTAGATACCGAACAAGAAGCCGCAGTGCGCGAAATAGCCGGTCGTTTTGGAGTGGGTGGCGAGGCTGACGTACCGGCTTTTGCAGACATCAGTATCCTTGAGGGTGGTAAGCCATGGAAAGTCGAGGCCGAAGCTAAACTTGCTACTGGTGTCCGCATCTATGCCGGTTCGCCAAATGTCCGGATCGGTGCCGATGAAGCTGCTTATGTGCAAGCTAAGTTGCTTGATATTAATGGAGCGGCTGCCGTTACTCAATACGATATGGTTCAGCAGATTGCCGAACTGGATCCACGGTTTGTTCCGTTAAAGAAAGAAATAATAGTACCGTTTGGATATAAGGTCCAAGAGGGTTTTGAAGTCACCCAAAAACCGACCGGCCAACTGAAAAAAATTGGCGTCACACGTAAGGAGTATGAACCTGGTAAGTTTGTCGACGAGCCAGTGTATCTTTTGAGCGTAGATCGCGAGAACTATATCGACGAGGAAGGTCAACCTAAATATCGTCAGCCAGATGGTGCCGCCCTCATGGGTATCATAGCCGACGTCTTCCATGATGACCCCGAGGCTTCAATCGGACTGCTGACTGGCAATACCTACGCATCGCGGGCAATTGATGCACTCCGTGCTGGGTTACAGCGTGGTAGGGAATTTTACGTCGGTATGTATGGCCGCCAGACTCTGGCCGATGTCAAGGGCGAGACTGTGGCACAGCCAACTGAGATTAACCAGATCCCAGGCGAATTGCATGTTATCGCTAGCAAGCTAGCCAAACTCAAAGCCGAACACCAAGCCAGCCAACAGCAGTAAGGAAGTCTTGCCACCCAATAGTCTATACTGGAGATATGACAGATACAGAGGCACAATCTCCCAAGGCAAAAACAGCTAATAAGAAGTTTGTAATCATCGACGGTAAGTCGGTGTTCTATCGTGGCTATTACGCCATGCCGAATTTGACGACCAAAGATGGCTCGCCGACCGGCGGCGTCTATGGCTTTGCGACATTGGCACTCGAGATTATCAAACGGCTCAAGCCCGACTATGTGGCGATTGCCTGGGATAAGCCCAAGACCAATATCCGGCGCCGCTTAGCGCTGTATCCACAATACAAAGCTGGCCGCAAGCCACCACCACCGGATTTTTATGAGCAAATCCCGACGCTCCACGAACTGCTCGATGCCTTTGGCTGGCCATTGTACGAGCTTGATGACTACGAGGCCGATGATATCATGGGCGGCTTGGCCGTGCAGGCATCGGCCCAGGGGATCGATACATTGTTAGTGACGTCCGATATGGATATGCTGCAGCTGGTTAACCCTAACGTCCATGTCTTTGCCCTCAAAAAAGGCCTGACTAATATCGAGCTATATTCACCCAAGAGCTTTGAAGCTAAGTACGGCATCCGTGTCGACCAGTTCCTCGACCTCAAATCGCTTAAAGGTGATTCTTCGGACAATATTCCTGGCGTGCCAGGGATTGGCGAAAAGGGCGCTGTGGCATTGTTGCAGGAGTTTGAAACGCTTGATAACATCTATGAGAATTTGGCTTTGGTCAAAGACTCGCTACGAAAGAAACTGGAAGCCGGCAAAGAGTCAGCCTATCTCAGCAAGCAGCTAGCCGATATTTGGCTTGACGCACCTATCAAGCTCGACCTCGAAGAAGTTGACGGTACTAAGGTTAAGCCGGAGGCGATCCGTGATATCCTTCAACGCCTGGAATTCCGCACGTTAGCCCGACAGCTACCTGAGATCATGAAGATTGAAGATGGCGGTGATGGTGCGGTCGCCTCTGCCTCGCAGCACTTACCGATGCCTAAGTTAACCGTTATCGAAACCGACGCCGAACTAACCAAGCTCGATCTGTCAGTGGACGATGTTATTGTTAGCAGTCGGACGGCCGGTCGACACGGCAGGGATCCGCGCTGGATTTTTATCAGTCCTAATGCCAAGTCGCTGTATGCCTTAAAAGTATCAAGTTTAAGCCGTGAAGCACTGCAAGCCAAACTTGGCGAGATCAAAGGTGTAGTTGGCTATGATGTTAAGACGACGCTCAAAACGTTTATAGATCTTGGCCTCAAAGTATTGCCGCCGGTAGAGTATGACGTGCTGATAGGCGCGTTCCTTATTAATTCGCTGCGCCGTGAGCAGACCTTGACCGAACTTGCCCAGGCCGACCTCGGCTATGATGGCTCGCCATTCGAAGATTTGCCGGATGACGACTTGCTGCAACGTTGCTGCGAGATAAGTGCCGTTACCTGTGCTCTTTATACAGACCAAAAGAAAGCTCTGGCGGAAATACCTAAGTTGCCAGCCTTGGCGGCAGAAGTTGAGTGGCCAGTTATCCCAGTGTTGGCACGCATGGAATACGAAGGCATTAAGCTTGATACGAAGTATCTGGAAACGTTCTCCAAAGAGATCAACGACCTAATAGCCGATTATGAGCAACAAATCTATGGTTTGGCCGACGGCGAGTTCAATATTGGCAGCCCAGCACAATTGGCAGAAGTATTGTTTGGCGAAGACAAATTGAATTTGCCAAAACAAGGCATCAAAAAAGGCAAGACCGGCTATAGTACGGCAGCTAGCGAATTGGACAAATTACGTGGCCAGCACGCCATCATTGACCTTATTACTCAATATCGTGAAGTTGCCAAGCTTAAGAATACTTACGTCGATACGTTGCCTAAACAAGTTGATGAGGATTCGCGCATCCATACGACCTACGCATTGACAGTCGCCCAGACCGGCCGGCTCAGTTCGCTTGATCCTAACTTGCAGAATATTCCAACGCGTACCGACCTCGGACGCCGGGTGCGTACAGCGTTTGTAGCCGAAAAGGGTAAAAAGCTTATCAGCGCCGATTACAGCCAGTTCGAATTACGTTTGGCAGCGGCAATGTCTGGCGACAAAGAAATGATCCGATTATTCAACAGTGGCACCGATATTCACCAAGCTACGGCTGCCCAGATCCAGGGCAGGGAGCTCGAAGACGTCACCAAACAGATGCGTTCGGCAGCAAAGACGGTTAACTTTGGCGTACTGTATGGCATGAGCCCACACGGCCTGAGTGCTGCTACTGGGATGAGTTTTGAACAGTCTAAGCACTTTATTGATGAATACTTCAAAGTCCGCGGCCCACTACTCGCGTACCTTAATGGATTAAAAGAGTTCGCCCGCGAAGCGGGTTATGTCGAAACTCTCCATGGTCGACGCCGGCCAATGCCTGACATTAAATCGAGCAACTTTATGGTCCGCCAAGGCGCTGAACGGGCGGCGATGAACATGCCAATCCAAGGCACTGAAGCCGACCTAATGAAGATTGCTATGACCAATGTCGAACATGAGCTTGAGACCCACTTCCCAGAGTCTAAGATGTTACTGCAGGTACATGACTCAATCTTGGTCGAAAGCCCCGAGGCCGACGCCAAAGCCGTTGCTACGCTGCTCAAAGACATCATGGAAGCTGTCTACCCGCAGCTCGAAGTCCAATTAACCGTCGATTACAAGATCGGCGACAACTGGGGTGAACTGTAGTGGAGGCTCGCTGGGTAGATTATCTACCTAAATTAAAAGAGACGCCCTTTTTGTTAAGCCTTGTTTCGATATTTGTTTATGTAGCGCCCGGACTTTTAGCTATAAGTTTTTTCAAACCTGAGTACCTAAAAGAACTTGATGTAGTTAAAATAATACTTTTGTCGTTGGTGTATTCGTTTATATTCATAAGCTATGCCTGTATATTGAATTGGCTAATTAGCGCCGGGCAACTCTACGTAGGTATGAGCATGTTCTCCAGACTTAAGTCGATGATGGAGCAGTTTACGAAGGACACAGAGAGTCTCAACCCTAATAGTATAGCAACGAAATCAACGCTCAAGGCTGCCGCAAGAATTCGCAAACTAGAGCGCCGTTTACCGGAGGCAATCCAACACAAAAATGCGAAATCCATCATGGAGTATGACGATTTACATAAAATGACTATGTTTGTAGGTATGTGGCTAACTATAACGACCTCAACATACATATACATCCAGTATCTATTCCGACAAAAAGATCTACATGAATTCGTTATTGCCATGACTAGCGTAAATTTGATTTTTCTTACGGTCTGGGTTATATCTAATAATCGCTATATTTCATATGCGACCGCTATGATCGTTAATATAGCTTGGGTAGTGTCCGTCTTAATACTCATACTTATGGTTCTATTTTTATAACTATGGATGATATCGTCGCCAAACAATTGATACGTCAGCTTAAGATCATGAACCTATGGATTTCGATCTTCGGGACGTTGATCCTAGCGGTGCTGCTCGTGCTGGGCTATTTGGTCTTCAAAGTAGTGACCTTCGTGCACGACACTAATGAGAAAATTGAAACCATCTCCACGCAAACTCGAGAATCGCTCGACTTCAAAAGTAAGGTCTGTAAAAGTGACTCAGTCGGCGACTTACTGATGAGCCGTACTGATATCTGCAAACAATAAGTGTTCATCTGATTTTCTGTGATCAGGGGCGTAGTGGCCTTTCGGCTGTTGTGTCATACTGGAGACAATAGGTGACAATGTCACAGAGGGAAGCGCAGTGTCAGAGTTATTAGATATACGTGACGAAAAAGGTCAGCTAACTGGAGAGGCGATGGTGCGTCCCGAAGTTCACCGCACAGAACGCTGGCACGGCATTGCCCTGGTGTGGGTCTACAATAGCCAGGGTCAAATATTATTGCAGCGTCGGGCAGCACACCTCAATGCCTTTCCCGATAAGTGGGACGTAACAGTGTCTGGCCACTTGGCCGCCGGAGAAACGCCTACGCAAGCGGCGATGCGCGAAGTCGTCGAAGAGATTGGGTTGCATGTTAACGCCGAAGAATTAGAAGAAGCCGGCACGATCGCCAATGAATACCCTCTGGTATATGGCAAGCAGCACCGCGAGTTTGACTATATGTTCACCGCCCAGGCCGACGTCACTATCGATAGTCTGCGTCTGCAGGTTGCCGAAGTGCTCGAGATGCATTGGATTTCGGTTGACGACTTTGAACGCGACCTAGCAGACCCAGTTAATGGACAGCACTATTCCACACGCGATCCCAAGATCTATCGAGTAATTATTGATAAAATACGCCAACTCAAGTCTGCGGCCTAGCAATGGTAAAGGCTGTTATCTTCGATTGCTTTGGTGTCATCCGTCCAGACCGCTTTATAGCTGCATACCGTGAAATGGGCGGTGACCCGGAGGCTGACCGGGATTTTATAGAATACAACATTAGGGCGGCTAATATGGGGCTGATTCCTAACTCGCGGCAGGTGATGGCGGAGCGGCTTAATATCTCTGTAGATCGCTGGCTGCATGCCCTCAACCATGGCGCCGAGGTTGACCTTGAGCTCCTAGCGTATGTTGAACAGCTCCGAAAAACCTACAAGACGGCCGTGCTGAGCAATGCCAGCAAAGGCCGGCTCAAGGAGATTATCGGCGAGCAGGATGCCGAGCGTTGCTTTGACGTTATCGTCGAATCAGGTTCGTTGGGTTTCGCTAAGCCTGACGTCGAAATCTATGAGCACACCGCCGACCAGCTCGGGGTGCGCTACGACGAATGCGTCTTTACCGACGACAGGGAAGAGTACTGCGAAGCTGCCCGAGCAGTCGGCATGCAGTCTATCCATTACCGGTCATTCCAACAGTTCAAAGCTCAGCTCCAGAGTTTGCTACAATAACAGGCATGGAAATAAAAGCATCACGCAGTGAAGATCATGGCGTTGCCATGCTGTCCGACAACGACCTACAAGTATATAGCGTAGGCATATCGACCGGCGGAGTGGCAGAAATCCGTATGGCAGAACATAATCCTAAGCGCCATATTATAGCTACTACTATCGATAAGGAGGGCGTAGAATTTGCCCAAAAGTATATCACCGAAAAGCGACTAGAGAGTCAAATTGAGGCGAAGATAGAGGATATAGCTGAACCCTTGCCGTATCCTGGTGATTACTTTGATTACATTTATGCCCGTTTAGTCTTGCACTACTTGCCTGAAGATAAGTTGGTTTCGGCGTTGGCTGAACTGCGCCGTGTTCTCAAGCCAGGCGGCAAATTATTCGTGGTGGTACGTTCTACGAAGTGTCCCGATGCTACGAGAAAAGGGGCATATTTGGACCCAACCACCAAACTCACGACGTGCAGATTCGTTGATGAAGCCACTGGTAAATCCTACTCATACAGCCGGTATTTTCATACTGAGCAGTCTATAAGTGAGCATGTTATACAGGCGGGTTTTGCGGTGTCCTACGTAAAATCTTATGATGAGCATCTCTACGTTGATTTTATGCGAACCGAACTATCGCCAAAAACTGATAACGTCATTGAATTGCTGGCTATTAAGTAATGAACGAGGATATCTACCACCTAGGCATAAAGGCGCTCATGCGTGATGGCGACGGCAACGTACTACTACTTCAAGTCAATCCGGCAAAACTCAACGGCGAGCGCAAAGATTATTGGGACTTGCCTGGCGGGCGTGTGCAAAAGGGTGATACGGTACCCGACACCCTCAACCGAGAAGTCGCTGAAGAAACGGGAATCGCCAATGTACTACATGCCAAACAAATAGGTATGGTCTTATCGAATATCCGCATACCACTTGGCGAGAACCTTTCTGCTGGATTAATTTTAGCTGTGTATGCGTGTGATGTTATTGATAGTAGTGTAATCGTTTTATCTGACGAACATATAGCTTACGAATGGTTTGCCGTGGAAGAGGCTGCTAGATTGCTGGAGATTAAATATCCTAAAGAATTTTGCACGGTGATAGCCGAGCTATAGTAGGTATTGCAATTATTGTGCTTATGTGATATACTTGTACCCGCATCTAAATGGTGATTTGTAAGGTATATTTTCATGAGATACATCATAGGTTTACTCCTCGGTATTGGTCTGATCGTGCTGACATTCATCCTGATCTTCAGGGCGTTCAGCGGTGGCGACACGCCCAAGCAACAGGCTATTGACCTCAATAGCTATGCGACCAGCAACGCCATTGTACGCTATACAATTGACGGTCAAGTTACTGCCGACCAAGTCCATAACCGTATCCGTATTACCGTCAGCAAAGACACCGTCCTCTACGAGCAGATCCAAGGTTACGAGGGCAAACTCGTCCAGTCTAAGACCTATCCAAACAACACTCAGGCCTACGGCACATTCTTGCGCTCGCTTGATATTGCTGGCTACACTAACGGCAACAAGGACTTCGACAAAGACGAGCGTGGTTACTGCCCAAGCGGTAAGCGCTATATCTATGAAGGTATTGACGGTGGCGACACGATCATCCGTTGGTGGTCAAGCAGCTGTAGCACTAAGGTAGGCAACTTCCTTGGCAGCCCTAGCGTTGTCCGCTCATTATTCATACGCCAAGTGCCTGATTACAACAAGCTTTCTAGCACCGTTAAGCTCTAGTAGGTTCCAATTCGGTAGGTAAATTGCCTTTGGTTGTCACCAATTGCTTTGCCTAAGCCTACGGAATGCATGCGCAGAGCACCGGCTAGGGCGCTACTGCGCACAGTGATAACGATGTCGCGCTCGCGCAGCATAACCTGCACTGTCTCTTTAAAGTGCTGCTGTACATAGTCTTTGATCGCCCGTATCTCTGGCGGTTCGCTCGGCTTACGTGCGGCTAGGAGGTCGGCGATGCTGTCCATACCCCTAGTGTACGACACTAGCTCATTGTGCGATACTGGGTGTATGCCAGAATTACCAGAGGTCGAGACAGTCCGAGTGGGTTTGCAATCTTTGCTGCCGGGCCGTGTTGTGTCCGCGGTTGATTTTGATTGGCCCAAGGGCTTTCCGAATAATAGCCAGGATGTCCAAGCTTTTTTGGTAGGCGCTTCCGTAGTAGAGGTTCGACGCAGGGCGAAGGTCTTATTAATTGAATTGTCCACCAAATATACCCTGGTAATCCATCTCAAAATGACCGGCCAACTAGTATTCCGAAGTGATAACCAACGTTTTGGGGCAGGACATCCTAATGCCAGTCTGATTGGTGGACTGCCCGATAAAACTACGCGCGTAACGCTGACATTTGCTGACGGTAGCCGGCTATATTTTAACGATCAACGCAAGTTTGGCTGGATGCGGCTGATCCCGACGGCCGAAGTACCGCAGATTGATTTCTTTAAAAAGGTTGGCCCCGAGCCATTAGCGGCTGATTTTACCTGGCAAGTTATGAAAGGGCGGATGGTACGCCGCAAGAATAGCAACAGTAAAGCCGTACTGCTCGACCAGTCGGTTATTGCTGGCGTTGGCAACATCTATGCCGATGAGTCACTGTGGGGCGCCAAGATCCATCCTACGACATTAGTGCGCAATCTTACTGAGGATGACTTCAAAAACCTGCACAGGGCGCTGGTGGATGTCCTGAACGTATCCATATCCAAGGGTGGCAGTACCGACCAGCACTATGTCGATGCCGAGGGCAAACCAGGCAAGTATCTGACTTTCGCCAATGTCTTCCGCCGCGAAGGCTTGCCATGCCCACGCTGCGGCACGATTATCGAAAAAACCCGCGTCGCCGGACGCGGGACGCATACATGTCCGGTCTGCCAAACGCCGATTATCTAACAGATCTGGTTTATTGACAAAATGTCAATAAAGTGCTAATGTTTGTTTAGGAAATAATACAAACATGTCTCCCGAAGATCTCCAAATACGCAGCGAACACTCCCGTAGCCTTGAGGATGCCGAACAATACAAGGCAATTCAAACGCTTACTGAACTCGGCCAGCTGATACCTCTTGAAGCAGTGGAAACTTACCATGGCCGACTGGGGAACGCAGACGAAGAGCAGCCTTGGGCAGTTGATCCCACCTACGCTAATGGCGGCAATGACAATGGCAACAACAATGTCAACGCTAGACCCACCCTCTATGCTGGTGATAAACAACTTGCTATTGATTTCGCTCATCAGCGGAAAGACGAAACTACCCAGTATATTTATAATAGTACATTTGGAGGACGGGTTAGTTCGTATACTCCCGAAGAGAAGCAGCGCTGGTTGAAGCAGCTCAATACCCAAGAAGCAGAGCGTTGGGCTGCTATGGATGATCGTATGCGTCAGATCCATATTCGTAGAGGCAAACAGGAGCCTAAAACATATGTCGATGCAGACTTAAGCGACGATTATCTGATTTATCACGAGGAGCGTAGACTGGAAGCTGCCAGTTCGATCGAAGATAAAGCTGCACTTCGGAGGAATATCGCAGAAAGATATCGCGTAGAAGCTCATGAAATCAGCTCAGCTGACTCTGATGCAGTACTGATAGATTTCGGTTTCGATTCATCCAAGCTGCCTGATAAAGATAAAAAACTATACAGCCAGGCGCTTGCAGCGCTAGCTCCAAACATTACCGACGGATCGCCATTAGCATTCGAGGATCGTGACGCTGCAACACCGTTTGTGCACGCACTTAATCGGCTGGGCAAGTACTATGTCGAAGAAGATGACGTTAAAGTGATTGCCGACGACGCCGGAATTAGCCTACGAGCAGCACTCCAATTAAGTAGTGCTTATAATGCAAAACAAATTACACTAATACAACCTGGATATCTCATTGCTAAACTTTTGGATAATCGCGAAGATATCATCACAGAAGCATTAGGGGTTAACGGTCGAACCGCTGCGGTACCAATTAATCTTGAATATGCGCAACGTTTTATGGAGCGGTCACATATAGTCGGAGCCCGGCATAATACTACTTCTGCAACGCTCGACCGAAGTATAAATACAGTATCATTTATTGATTTGGATAAAGCTCACACGGTTGATAGCCTGGAAATAGGACGCCAGGCTACAGCAAATAGGCTCGGAGCGATCGCTACAACATTAAGCGAAGTAACTGTTGGCGTCCAGGAACAAAACCGTCATCCACTTGTCAAAATGCTCGAAGATGTCCATGTAAAACCCGAAAAACTAGTACAGGCTGCTCAAGAAATCCCTGGTTATAAGGCGATATTTGATGCTGATGCAGGCAATTGGGAGGGCTATAGTCTTGCAGAGCATACCGAAACTGTATTACGAAATTTTGATGAAAGCTTTGCAGACGCTATTCCTGTCGAGCTGCTTAAGCCAATGCGTCTCGCCATTTTGGTGCATGATATTGGCAAGTCGGTAGCAGCCAGCAGCGGTGAAAAACACTTACAGAAACAATATAACGAACGTCAGGCTGATGATTTTCTAGATGAGATTCAGATTGACGATAAAATGAAGCAATTGTTACAGGCGGTTATCGGCCGTGGCGCTGAATTAGCCTTCGCAATAGACATCCGCCACGAGGGTGAGTCTGCTGAGCTAGCCATGAAAAACCTTGCGCTTGATACGCTAAAAGTTTTTTATCACTCCGAACACGTCACTGAAGCACAAATTACAGGCTTTAAAGAAATGTGCAGGATGCTGCAGATATGTGACGGTGGCGCATACACAAGTATGGCTATTACACGCCCGGGACGCGGTAATGGTCGCTATCGGAATGCGCCAACATTTAATGCTAGCTTTGCTGAGCCGGTTGACTCGGGTAAGCGAAAACTCAAATTACGATCTTAATTAGATTTATTCTTTGCAATGCTGCACAATTGGGTTGATGGTGATTACTCTTACCGGTGCGAATAGTTTTGGCCTCAAGCGCGAGCTTGATAGTTTGGTTGCGGCTTTTTTGGCAGAGCATGACAGCATGGGCTTGGAGCGGATTGATGGCGAAGAAGCTGAGTTTGACCGTTTAAGCGAAGCGCTGACGTCATTGCCGTTTTTAGCCAGTAAGAAACTGGTGATATTACGCTCGCCTGGGGCAAATAAGAAGTTTGTCGAACAAGCTTCTAAACTATTGGCAGATATCCCGGAAACTACCGACGTGGTTATTGTGGAGCCAAAACTCGACAAACGCGGCGCCTATTATAAATTGCTCAAAAAAGTTACCGACTATAAGGAATATCCGGAACTCGATATCAACGGTTTGGCGCGCTGGGCGGGCGATCATGCCAAGGTTGGCGGCGGTACGCTTGGTTTGTCTGATGCGCGCTTTTTGGTAGAAAGAGTAGGGGTCAACCAACAGTTGCTGTCGCACGAAGTTGATAAGCTGTTACTCCATTCGCCGCAGATCACCAAACAGTCCATCGAATTATTAACCGAAGCCACACCCCAAAGTACGGTCTTTGAGTTATTAGAAGCGGCATTTAATGGCAATACCAAGCGCACGATGGCGCTTTATGCTGAGCAGCGGGTTATGAAAGTTGAGCCGCAGCAGATCATTGCTATGTTGGGATGGCAACTGCATATTGTAGCCTTGGTTAAGACTGCCGGCGCTCGCTCGCCAGATACCATTGCCAAAGAGGCTAAGATCAGCCCGTATGTTGCCAAAAAGACTGCTAACATTGCCCGCGGGCTTTCGCCAGCGCACTTTAAAAGCTTACTTCAAGATCTATTGAAGCTCGATATGCGCCTCAAGCGCGAAAGCCTTGATGCTGACGAAGCGTTGCAAAAATACTTGCTAGAACTCGCGTCAAAGTAAGTTTTGAGGGCATGAAAAAAGCCATGCGAAGTGGTAAGTGGTGTGTGTTGAGATGTTGTTGAAAGTGTTATAGATAAAGTATATCTATCGTCAGCATTTCGTTGCATCGCACATGTGTAGTTCTTACTTGTATTCGTACGGCTCGTTCCGACACTTCCTACCCGCAAGGTAGGCATTGTGTAGTGTTTGTGCCGGTGAGTGCTTGCGTATGCTGTAGTACTATGCGTCAGATGCCGGGGGGTTGTCAGGCGTAGAGTTGCGACGCAGTCTCAGAGTTTCAGCGTAGCCTAGCAATACTATGCTAAGTATCGCTACGTAAAACGCCGAGGTCAGACCGAGCCCACAGATCAGCCAGTCCCAAAAAGTCGGCGTCGTCGCTTCGTCGAGCAACAATTTGAAGGCGATCAGCATCACAATGATGCTGGGAACTCCGATAAAGGCTCCAGTAATCGCCAACACGACTGCCGTTCTTTCAGTGAGAAAAAGCATCGGGGAGGCGGGTGTAGCCGAGGAAGAGCTCTGATGGGACATCGCAGTCTACCTTTCCGGTGTACAGCAGGGACGTAAAAGGGCGCGTAAGTATATTATACCATATTAACGCAATTAAAAAACCCGCCACATGGGCGGGTTAGTCTAGGCAGGGCTAGAAACTATTTTTTGGTAGTTTTCTTGGCGACAGTCTTCTTAGCTGCTGGCTTCTTGGTGGCAGTAGCTTTCTTAGCAGGAGCGGCTTTTTTAACAGCCTTTGCGTCTTTGGTTGGAGCTGGCGCAGTAGCGGCAACTTTAGCGGCAGCAGCTAGCTGGCTCTTCTGGCGGGCGGCTTTGTTCTTGTGGATGATGCCTTTTTTAACAGCCTTATCAAGATTGCTCTGGGCGTCGTTGTGCATAGCGACAACGGTCTTTTCGCCACCAGTAATGGCAGTGTGAAAGGCCTTGATGGCGGTACGCAAGCTGCGCTTAGTTTTGCTGTTGCGAATCGCAGCCTTTTCGGATGTACGAACGCGCTTCTTAGCTGATTTGATGATCGGCATTGGTTATCTTATCCTTAATTAACTCTATTTATAGTCTAAAAGTAAGTCGAATTAGATTATTGTTGTAATCAGATAAAAACTATACAGGTTTTGCCCCTGTTTGTAAAGGGGTGAGTGATAGTGACACTTTGATATATCGGGTTGGTAGGGCAGAATAGTATGTAATATGTCGGAGGCAATCCCGAAATCGGATATAGCTAATGTGGAAGGGCAGGAAGAAATCCTAGCTGAGGTAGACTTTGAGTTGGGACAGACAGAGTCGAGCCTGCTTATGGACTGCTTACGCGATAATTATAATGAGTGGTGCAAGGAGACTGATGGTGGAACGGAAGGTTATTGGCATAAACCTAACGAGCGACAGGCGGGCGCGTTTGGTAATTTAGCCACGGCTATGCGGGGTTTTGAGGATGTCGATAGTTTTCGTTGCCTGTTAAAGCGGGCTCCAGGTGGTGGCAAATCGTTCGATATAGTACGACATGCCCAGGGGCTAGGCGTATCGACGATGCGAAGGCCAGACGGTGAACCTGTACGGACCGTTGTGGTTGTTGCTACGGATGCCGGAGCTGAAGCAATGGGCAGGGATAGGGGGCGGGGCTTTAGTAAATTTGCACCTCCGCACAGAGATTATTACATACCAGTTCAGGCTTTTCCGCGAAAAGACCGGAGCTTTGACAAAAAGGCCAGAGCCTATGTCATGACGGCCAAGTATCTTCAGCAGATGTCAGATGAAGAAGTTGATGATTTGTGGGAAAGAGTGGCCATTGTCCAAGTTGACGAAGTACATAAAGTGTTGGGCACTGTGTCAGCAGAGAGAATTGAACGTTTGTCCTCCGGAAGGGCGCTGTTAGGCTATACAGCAACGCCAAATTACAGTGAAAAACATGGGGTTGGCGTGGGTTTGGGCCTTAATACGATCATTGACGACCAAACTTTTCGACAGGCTATTATCGAGGGTCAAAGCCCGGGCATGCAAGCAATCTTGGTACATACGGGCCAAGTTCTTAGTATCGGCTCAAGACGAAACAGGTTGACCGACGCCGACTATGCAGATATGCGCCATAATGTAGATCGTAATAGCTTGGCAGTTGATTGGGTTGAGCAGTTTGCCCGTAGAGGTATCGGTGGGATGGTTCGTTGCATACGTGGCGGCGTAAGCCCGGCCGAGCACGCCGTCCGCATGAAGGACATGATCTTAAGCCGCGGCATCGTCAATGCTGCTACGGGTCGTCCATTGAGGGTCGAGGCGGTCGGTAGCTTCCAGCGCCGCCAAGATAACCGCAAAGTGTACAAGGCGCTAAATGCGGGAGATATTGATTGGGTGACAGAGGTTGATGTCTGGTCGCAGTCGCTTGATCCCGACCCAGGCCGGCTGCGAGCGATAATTGATATGCGCATGGGTACTTCCCAACTGGAAAAAGACCAACTTGCTGGCCGGCTCAACCGGAATGATCCAAAGACGTTGTGCTTCTTTATAGAACTGATTGATACCTACGTGCTTGCGAGTGGGGAAGCGCGGCCGCGACGACTAGCCACAATATTACACACGCTAGATGAGCCAAAATTACTTCCAGGGGCGGTTGTTGGCCGCCGTGGGGTGTACGCGCCAAGAAAAGACTCCAAAGAAAACATCGACGATGAACTGTCGAAGCCATTTTTCATTGAAGACCTGCCCGAGCGCCTAAAGTTAGCTACAATGAAGCTCGCTGGGCAGGTAGTTGCCGAACTCATGGTAGTGGGCGATCTTCGAGAAGCTCCACCGGCCGATTGGCGGCCAGTCAACGATCTGCCGATAGCTGGCATACGGAGTAGTCCAACAGTCCGTAAGGTACTTACAAGCCTACTGATTGAAAGACGTTTTGACACTAGAAACGGCGATATGATATCACCGGCAGATTTTATACTAGCCAGTTTTATCGACCTAGATGATACGGCTAGTGCTGAGTTATGTACGCAAAAAGATGCGGCGTTGATAGCGCAGATGAGCTATATGAAATTTAAGGAGTATGCAGACACGCTGGGCATTCGTGGCCGGTTATTGCCAAGTAATACTAAGACTAAGAAACCGGCATTACACTACACCCTCCAAGAGATAGCCGCTATCCAGCTCCTATCCGAAGTAATAGTGCCAAAGATTGACCCGCTTACTGACATTAGTATTTCGGAACTTAGTAACGAGCTTGGCTGGCCATTGGTGCAAATCCATGGCACTCTGCGGAAGATGACTACGTCCGACGGGAAAGCGCTGATGTATAACCGGCAGGTAGCCGGTGCGGGTATGGGGCCGGTTGCATGTATATCTCATGATCTAGCCGATACATTGCGACGCAAGCTGAGCTATCGGATGAATGAAGACTCCCGACCGCTTGCAGCGCTGGCTGATAAGAATATATTCCCGGCGTATGCCTACGAAAAGCTTATTGCTGCTTCTGGTTTGGCGCATGCTATCAAAGTGGGACGCTACGATAAGTCTGGTGTACCAGTTGATAAACAACTGAAAATTCCTTTCATAGGGCAGTCCGAGGCCCAGCACGTTACAACCTGGTCAAAAGATAACCCCGACCACCCTTTATTGACCTTGCAACGGTTTTTGATAACGAGTGGTGCCACTCCCGCTCAGACAGTCGGCGCCCTGCAGCGTCTGACGAACTTCTCACCTCTCTACGATGAAGATGCCGAGCCCGCCCATACAAGGAGTGACGATTTTCAATCAGCCCGGCAGTACCTGACAGACAACCATGACACGCTTAGAGATCGCGGGGAAGGGGCGACGAAACATCTCCATGAACTGTTCGCAACCAACGCTAATGCAGTATTACCAGCCCGCCTGATATTGAAATGGCTTGGAACTACACCTGGGCTGGTATTACACCACGCTCCAGCAGAAAAAAACACCAAACCCTTAAAGTATCTTGAAGATATATTTGCCAGCTATGTGGCGTCGTTGGTACGTCCGCTGCTTAAGGGGGATACTATCTAATGCGAGTATTCCCAGAAGCCGCAAATACAGGCTTGCTAACAGAATATATATCGGAGATAGCTGATGCTGCCGCCTTGGATTATGAAGACGATAGTTATACTGACGTCCTCCATGGTTTGGGCGTATTTTGCCGATATTATGTGGGGCTGCCAATTGATGGCGCCGAGGTTCCGCTTGACGTTAGCCCAGTTATATCAAGCCAGGAATCAACCGAAGAATTGGTAGAAAATGGCACACAAACGGATGGGTTCGAAACGTTACCAATCTTTGATGATGACCGGGATAGTGTAGTGGGGGTACTCAGCTTTTATGCAGACCCCAATAACCGCCAACTACCCTTAGAGGGACCTCTTCAGGACCGTCTTTCGCAGGAGGTGGAGGAAGCTAAAACGGCCGGCTTGTTGGATGAGGCACCTATACTTCATAAACTTATACTGGACATCATGGCTTTTGGAATTACATCCGGCAAGCATGCGGGCGTACGTACATACCAGCAACTTAAGCAAATTTACAGTGCACGCTTAGAGAACCGACTGGCAGATGAGCCGTTTGCAGTGGCATTCGGTAAAGCGCTCAGAATAATAAACCTACTTACGACAGAAGAGGCCGCGACTTCGCCTCCGAGTGTAGAAGAGACTATTCCGGCACCGGTGTTGGAAATCGTCCCATTATCTCCAAAGCTGACTGAACTATGTCCGGAAATAGGGGCTTTTGAGCCGTATGGTCCGCTAGGCGATGTATTGCAGCGTTTAATACGGGAGCGCACTCTAAATCCAAAGCAGGCTATCCGGATCCAGGCACATGCCCTGCGAGCACTAGAAGGGCAGGCCGCTAAAAAAGACGAACAGCAAGGCCGCTACCAGTCCGAGTGCCCAATTCGCGAAGAAGATATCCGTCTTATCGAAAGGCTATATAATAATGACCCGCTACGCGGGATGCGGTTACTGCCCGAGCTCCTAAGGAGCGAAACGCCTATCCACACTAGTCTAATGTTTTTTGCCGAAGATAAAATTGGGCGGGTTGATTTGTTATCGAACAATTTTGCCGGTTCAGATAGGCCAGGACCATTCATGGTATTAGCCTATAGTATATCAACACACATGGCCGCCGAACTGGAGACGGTGATGGCGCTGTGTACGTAGATTGATATGGAATTTCCCGAAACAGCCAACCTGCAATCTGTAGAATACGCCCAGCAGGCTGTGGCTGCTGTTATGGCCACCCTAGCGCATGTGATCCAAGCTGAAGTCGGTGTTGGTCCGGCAGAAATCAGGTCAGCTTTTAATCCGGAAGATCCGGAGTGTGACAGCTCACGTCAGGAGATCTTAGGCTGGCTAGCGCTACTCGATACCGACGACGTAGGGGCTAAAGCCTTAAAATCAGGCGCTTTTGATAATTTGCGGATTGTACAAGAGGCAGGTGAGTATAAAGGGCCGGCTTTAAAATTAATCTATGTCAAAGGGGCTGGCCCCGACCCTGAGTCTGTTTCTGTTCCCAATCACGTGCTGGCCGGTGAGCCCGCAGAAGCGAAAGAGCCTAGCCGACCCATACATAGCACAACTAAAAAACTGCTCTCGCAGCCATCGGTAAGGGTATCGAACTTGGTCAGTCAGGAAGTTGTGTTACTGAACAATTGGCGTAGTAGTGCTGCATGCCTCGACAAAGATCCAGAAATATTTTATCCAAGTGCCAGTAACCAGGTAGCGGCTCAACCAGCGATACGGATATGCCGGCACTGCGAAGTCACGCGAGAATGTTTAAAATACGCCTTAGACAATTTCGAGAAGCATGGTGTTTGGGCCGGGACAACCCCGCGGCAGAGGAAAATTTTGCAAGTTGCGATTTGGCGTAAAAACCATCCCAAAGAACCGTACCAAGAAATTAGTGAAACAGAAGATGATGGAGATGTTGATGACATAGAATGATAGTTAGGTAACTGGCTTGCAGGGCTTATGCTTATGTGGTAGGCTTGGCTTAAGATCTCTCAAGACCAAAACGGCCACCATCAGAGGTGGCAACCAATAATAAAACGCGCAAATAACCTGTGAGCCACATAACTATGGACGATCAAAAGCAAAAAGTCATCGACAGCCTCAAGCAGGCTAACAATATCCTTATTACGGTTCGGAGCGGCCCTAGTATTGACCAGCTGGCAGCTTGTATTGCGCTAACGCTGATCGTCAACGAACTAGGCAAGCACGGTACAGCCGTATTTAGTGGTCAGATTCCGTCTGTTTTGGAATTTTTGGAGCCAACCAAAACCCTTGAACCAAATACCGACTCTCTTCGCGACTTTATTATTTCACTTGACAAAGCTAAGGCTGACAAACTTCGCTATAAAGTAGAGGATACTGTCGTCAAAGTATTTATCACACCATACAGGACCTCGCTTAGCCCTGATGACCTGCAGTTTGGGCAGGGCGACTTTAATGTTGATGTCGTCGTGGCACTCGGAGTCCACAACCAGGATGACCTCGATCAGGCGATTACTGTCCATGGCCGTATTTTGCACGATGCCACGGTTATTAGTCTTAACATCGAAAATGGCGCCGGCGAAGACCTTGGCAGTATCAACATGCTCGACACTACACTAAGCAGCCTGTCGGAGATGGTGTTTGACATAGCTAATGACCTTGGCAAGGAAGGTTTGGTCGACAACCAAGTTGCTACAGCACTCTTGACTGGCATCGTTGCCGAAACGGGACGTTTCAGTAACTCAAAAACTAAGCCGGAGACAATGGAAGTCGCCGCAAAGTTGCTGGCTGCTGGCGCCAACCAGGAGTTGGTTGCCGCTAAATTGACAGAGCCAGAACGGCCACAACCTCAAGCCATTGAACAAGCTCCTCAGTCTAACGATGATGGCGGCCTTAGTATCGGCGAAACTGTACCCGTACCAACCCCTCCACCTAGCGATGATAAGGGTGGGGAACTTGATATCGAGCACCTAGACGAGGCTTCAGTGTTCAATTTGCCTGTGCCATTGCCGCAATCAGATCCTGTGCAAGAAGAGCAAACCCACGCGCAGGGACAAGAAGTTGCTCAAGACTATGTAATGCAATCTGGGCCTCAAGTTGAACAACAGGCTGAATCTACAGCTAATTCTACAATCGACACCCCACCGATTATTGACCTGAATCAGCCCCAGCTAGAAGCGGTAAACAATGGAGTGGAAGATCAGGATACCTTGGACTACTTAAAAGAGCATCGGGCTGAGGCTCCTGTCCACGCGCGTCTTGAGCCGCTCCATTCACCGAGCGACTTGTTAGAGGCGCCAAAAATCATCTCCGAAACTAAAATTGAAGCCCAGGCTCCGGGCTCGGCCGCAAGTGAAGCCGTAAACTCTCGTTTCGCCTTAACTCCACCGACAATGGGTGGTACGCTGACTGCTAATCTTCCTGATGACGATGGGCCGACAGTTGGATCGCTTGTTAACGAATCACAGCAGCCCACACCTATGTTGACGCATACTCTGCCTAGCTCGGATTCTGTGTCTGAACCGAGCATGTCAGATGCCGTTCATCCAATACTCGACGCTGCTCCATTACAGGCAGCTCCTGAACCTGCTGCATCTAGTACGATTGAAGCGTCTGTCGAAGTTACACCATACACCACGCTCGAAGAACTCGAAAAGCAGGTACACCAGTCTGAGAATCCCAGCCAAACGCCAGTAGCTAGCAACGGTCCGCCACTCCAAGCAGTGCCACATGATTCGCCGCCAGAAGGTGCACAGGATATGCCGCTGCCATCCACTATCAAGTTACCAATGCCACAGACTGTTTCGGCCACTGGCTCGACTTCTGCTAGCCCGCTTGCGCCACCGCCGCCCGTTCCTCCACCGCTACCAAGTGCCTAAGGATAGGTTAGCTGCGCTGTATTTGTTACAATGATTGCCATGAATGGCTACATACTTATAGATAAACCTAAGGGCTGGACGAGTTTTGATGTAGTCGCTAAGGTGCGTGGCCTTGTCCGCGCCACTAACCGCCAAATGATGGCTGAAGGTGCCAATGACGGCCAGCAACTCGCAAAGCGTGTCAAAGTCGGCCATACTGGCACGCTTGACCCTTCAGCGACAGGGCTATTGGTCATATTAGTAGGGAGCTACACTAAGCGAGCAACCGAACTGACTAAACTCGACAAAACCTATGAAGTGACCATGAAGCTTGGCCAAACTTCGACTACAGGTGACCAAGAGGGTGAGATAACTGACGTCTCTGATATGCAACCCAGCCCTGACGAGGTTGAAGCTGCACTTGCACAGTTCCTGGGCGAGATTATGCAAACTCCACCGGCTTTCTCGGCCATGAAGATTGACGGCAAGCGGGCGTATGAGCTTGCCAGGGCAGGCAAGGAAGTCAAACTTGAACCGCGGCCGGTTATTATTCATTCGACGTGGCTGACAAGTTATGAGTATCCGTATGTACGGTTTACGAGTAACGTTGGCAGTGGTACCTATATCCGTTCACTAGTTGAGGATCTTGGAGTTCATCTAAAGACGGGAGCCTATATGTCCGACTTACGGCGCACGCAGATTGGTCCGTTCTCGATTGCCAATACAGTACAGGTAGACAAGCTTACCAGCGACAATGTATCTCGTGAGATCAAACCGCTGAACTGATTTATCTAATATTGACAGTTTATGGTATAATATATTACTCACAATATGAGTAACGAGAATTATCCTGCAGATTTGGGTGGTGAATCTGGCGATGTCACCAGGCCTTCTGTTGTTGATGAAATTGTTGGATCGTTGATCGAAAAAGATTACCAAAGTGTCCAATGGACGTACAATCAGTTTGCTGCAGATTTGCAATACGAGTCTAGATCCGACTATTGGATGGCGCAAAATTCATCGGATCATAAAAAACTTCAATTTATCAAAAGGGTGCAGGCAATTGGCGTTCAAGAATATCTTGTGCTTGGTCGTCTTAAGGCAATCATCAACAGCTATACAGAAGATGAGCCTGATTCTCAATTTGCCAGTGAACCTGCAGCTAACATTATCCCGCAACGACTGATGCCTGTCATTGCTGAGTCCCAAAGAAACGCGCTAGGGGTATTTGTTGACGCTAGTATCGCCTATTCAGATAAGCTGAAAGATGCTAATACCAGATTTAAGAGCCCCGGCAACTCTCAACTTCCTGGCCGCCATCAGTTTGATGGCCGTATATCTGATGTCGACCTTCAGGTTGTCATGGATAAGTCACGTGCTATTATTGGGCGCGACGAGGCTGCATTTGAAGAAGTCTGCGCTCAAGAACTTGACCGTCTTCCGCGAATATTCCACCTAAGGATGGCTCGATTGGGACGCGAGGCACATGGCCAAGCTAACGCTAATTATAAATCCCTAGACTTTGCCGGCTGGTATTTTAGAGCGCTTAATGACCCTGGCGTAAGCGATAAGTTGTGGCTGGATGGTAAAATGCAGCAACGGTATGGGGGGCGGCCAGGCAGTCAGAATTGGCGGCCAATTCTGGAAGGCCACATCATTGAGCAGATTGTCGACGGGCTCACTGACCGTGAGGTTCATTTGGTATACAACTATCTCGCATACGCTGAAATACCAGATGCTGACCGCAAAATAAGGAATGATTACCTTGAGGCAATGCGGACGGTTAGCCTGCATATCGTTGAAGAGGCTGCTGAGTACGCGCCAGCAGCAGCTCAGATGCATCAGTTTTTAGAGAGGTCAAAGACTCCGATTCGAGGCCATGATTACAAACAATACGGCAAGAATATTATCCCGGATGCAACTTTTGTTGCTTTAGCTGGCAGTGTTACTCGGTCGATCAATGATTACAGGGCGCTACAAGACGAAGAGCTACTTTCGCCGCTCCAGACGCAGAGCCTCAGAGTGCTCCCAGAAGCGCTTGACAGGTTGGTGGAAGCAGTACGAATATCGATGGAATATAGCGGTAGTATTGAGAAGCTGAATGATGCTCAGCTAAGTAGATTTAGCGAACTGTTTACTGTGTATGACATACTAGCGCAACGTAGAGAGATCGATATCCAGACTAAAGCCGCCCGTAATGTCGGCAATACGGCATTGACTCGTAATACGGCCGCCAGCATAGGTCACGTTCCGGAAATACGCGGCAGTGGACAGCGGTATTGGAAGCGCTGGAAGCGCGGCAGTGGCGTTATATCCTAAGCGAAGAATGGCGTACTGCAATTCAGTCGGTAGCCTATGCAATATCGTGCGATGATTTACCGCATCTGTTCCGGAGCCGTAATATCCAACTGATGGATTTGGCGTCGGATTGATACTATGCGTCAGAATAAGTAGGCTTTTCGAGTTATACTCAGCATCCAAAATATGCCACAGGTACAATGCGCAGAATAACACCTTGCGCAGAATAGGCTGATCTGTTAAAATACGGATTACATGATTACAAGTGAGAAGAAACAGGCAATTATTGCCGACTTGCAGGAGAGCAAGAAAGACAGCGGTTCAGCTACGATTCAGGTCGGTGTTCTAACCGAGCGTATCAAGGAGCTAACCGAGCATCTTAAGCTTAACAAGCACGATTACGCCGCTCGTCGTGGACTTCTACAGATGGTTGGCCGTCGTCGCCGTTTGCTTAAGTACATCGCCGACAAAGATTCCCAGGCTTACCTTGATTTGATCAAGAAGCTTGGTCTGCGCCGCTAACCGATAGTTATGCCCAGACTAAGGTCTCGACTGATGTTTATACTCGTCGAGACCATGAGCTTGTGCACATTAACTAAGCCGATCCGTTTTATTTAGCAGAGCCACAGATATACGCTCTTCCTTCCGTATCATATATAACGCGGCGCACAAGGGGCTGTATATTTGCACCCTGCTAACTAAATCTCGGCAAACATGAAAGTGGGACAATAACCCGTATGACAGATAAACCACAAACCATTAATCCCCTCGGTAAAGAAATTGTCATTGTTGAGACCGAATGGTGCGGCCGTACGCTCAGCCTAGAAGTTAACCGTGTCGGCTTCCGTACCAGCGCCAGTGTTATCGTCCGCTATGGTGACACCGTTGTACTCGGTACGGCGATGATTAGCCCTAACAAGATAGCCGCGTTAGACTACTTCCCATTGAGCATTGATTACGAAGAGAAATTCTACGCTGCCGGCAAGATTAGTGGTTCTCGCTTTATCAAGCGTGAAGGCAAGCCCTCTGACGAGGCTGTGCTTATTGGCCGTTTGATTGACCGTCCTATCCGTCCTCTATGGCCTAAGGGTTATAGGCATGAAGTCCAGGGTGTGGGCAGTGTTTTGAGCATGGACCCAGACTTCCGTCCTGATATGGTTGCTATGGTGGCCATGAGCGCTGCCTTTATGCTATCTGGCGCACCATTCGAGGGCCCAGTCGCAGGTTTGCGTATCGGTTTGGTTGACGGTGAGTTCAAGGCCTTCACGACGGCTGACCAGCTCAAAGAAGGTGGACTTGACCTAGTCGTCGCCGGCACCAAAGACGGCATTATGATGGTTGAAGCCGGTGCCGACGAAGTCACCGAAGAGCGGATTGCTGATGCCTTGGCATGGGCCCAAGAGGCTATCCAGCCGGCTATTGCTCTGCAAATGGAGCTTTGCGAAAAGGTCGGTGTTGTTGCCCAGGAATACGAGCTGACATTGCCTAACGAAACTATCCAATCCCAGGTTGATGAATGGCTACAGGGCAAGCTTGGCGCTAATCTACGCGCACCATACCCAGAACGTAACGATCTCGTTAAGAACTTACGTGATGCTATGCATGCCGAACTCGAAGAAAAGCTTGGCGAAGAATACCTTGATAACAAGCGCGAATTTGACGACGCCTTTACTATGATGCTGCACAAAGACGTCCGTAAGGGAATTGTCGAAGACCAGCTACGCCCTGACGGCCGTAAGCTGACAGAAATTCGCCCATTGAGTAGTGAAGTTGGATTCTTACCACGGGCACACGGCTCGAGCCTGTTTACCCGGGGCCTTACCCAGGCGATGAACATCATTACATTGGCTCCACTTAGCTACGCCCAAATGGTCGACACTATGGAGCGTAACGAAGAGCGCCGCTACTTGCACCACTACAATGCTCCAGGCTACACCGTTGGTGAAGTCCGGCGTTTGGGCTCGCCAGGCCGCCGCGAAATTGGCCATGGTTACTTAGCAGAGAGGGCGCTGCTGCCAGTTATCCCAACCGAAGCTGAATTCCCATACACTATCCGTTCAGTGACCGAAATTATGAGCCAGAACGGTTCAACTTCGATGGCGGCTACATGCTCAAGCTGCTTGGCGCTTATGGACGCCGGCGTGCCAATCAAGGCGCCTGTCAGCGGTATCGCTATGGGCTTGATGCTTGGCGATGACGGCACAACATATATCATGAGTGATATTGCGGACGCAGAAGATTTTGCTGGTGATATGGACTTTAAGACCGCTGGTACCGCAAAAGGTATCACGGCTCTACAGATGGACATGAAAGTCCACGGCCTGCCGGTAGATGTCTTGAAGCAAGCATTGATGCAAGGTAAGGATGGCCGCGCCCATATCCTGGAACACATGATCCAGACGATGCCAGAAGTTCGTAAAGAAATGAGCCCATACGCACCGCGTGTCGAAGCGATCACGATTAACCCGGATAAAATTCGTGAAGTTATCGGTAAGGGTGGCGAAATGATTAACCGGATCATTGCCGAAACAGGAGCCGAAATCGACATCAAGGATGACGGTACAGTTATGATTTCTAGCCCTAACGGTGAATCAATCGAACGCGCAATCCAGTGGATCCGCGACCTGACGACCGAACCGGAAGTCGGTACTATCTATAAGAACGTACCCGTTGTGAGTGTGCTAGACTTTGGCGCCTTTGTGCAGATCATGCCTGGCAAGGACGGCTTGGTACATGTTTCTGAGCTTAGCGAAGAGCGTGTAGAGCGACCGAGCGACGTGGTTAAAGAAGGTGACCTCGTAACCGTTAAATTAGTTGAAATTGACGACCGTGGACGACTAAAATTGAGCATGAGGGCTGCGGCTCGAGAACTTGCCGGCGAATAGCAAAATAGTGGGGGATAAAACTATGAAACAAGCAGCTAACAGACACACTGAATGGTACCACCAACGCCCTTGGGCAGCGGTCATCAGCGCGCTAGCATTTGTTAGCTGCTACATAGTCGCCTCACTAGCTATCGATAGCGGTAGCCTGATCCAGTATTTTACAGCTATAGTGTTGCTCACTGTCGGTATTAACCGTTTTGCACACATTATTATCGTATCGTTGGGCAAGGGCAGGGCTGCCTAGCGATGCCTACAGTAGATAAGCAAAAGCTACTCGATGAGTTGCGAGAGAAAATCTTGCGCGATAAGGTAACACCTAAGCTCAAAGAAACTGCTACCCAGCTCGTATTTGGTGAGGGTAACCCTGATGCAGAGCTGTTGTTTATCGGTGAAGCACCGGGTAAGAACGAAGATATCCAGGGCAAGCCGTTTATCGGGGCGGCTGGCAAATTCCTGAACGAAATGCTGGCGATGGTGGATTTGAAGCGGGAAGACGTGTATATTACCAACATCGTCAAATACCGTCCGCCGAACAACCGTGACCCATTACCCGACGAGAAAGCCGCATTCCTACCGTATTTACAGACCCAGCTAGAAATAATTCAACCCAAAGTGGTCGTGACGCTTGGACGTCATAGCATGAATTGCTTCTTGCCGGATCTGCAAATTAGCAAAATCCATGGCCAACCCAAGCGCATTCGTATTAATATGCGCAACCAGGCCGAACGTATCAAGCAAGGGGAAACGGGTGTATCGCCCGAATCATCCCATGGCGTCGCTATTGTTATAATGCCGCTTTTCCATCCAGCCGCCGCTTTATATAACGGTGGTATGCGACAGACACTGATCGATGATTTTGCTAAGATCCCCATCGTTTTGGAAAAAATCAATTCATAACTCTTTATAGAAATCTCCACAGAAAGGAACACTATAATGGAACCAGAAAACTCCACGGCTCGCCAACCCGAGCCTAAACCAACTACAAATTCAGACGCTAATCCGGCCAATGGCCAGGGTATAGCGCCATCTAAGCCACAAGCCGCCCGTGCGGCAGGCCGTGGCCAAAGCCGCTCACGTGGCGGCGGCAACGCTGGCAAATCTCCCCGTGGCGGTAACGGCGGCGGTCGCCAGTCTGGCAATGGCTCAGGCGGCGGACGAAGTATTTCTCGCGGCCAGGCTATCCGAGCCCAAAAGCAAAGCCTCATGGACGCACAGCGCATCGTTAACCAATACATGCCGGCGCCAGCCAGTAACGGCGCACCAAAAGAGCAGCGCCGGGCTAACTTTATCGACGACACCCCACAGCTTAAGATCATAGGTCTTGGCGGTATGGACGGCGGTGGTTCAAAGAACACCATCCTTGTCGAATATTCGAATGACGCCGTTATCTTGGACTGTGGTAACGACTTGGGCGTTGATCTGCCTGGTATTAACTACGGCATCGCCGACATGACATACCTTGAGAGCATCAAGCACAAGCTGCGAGCTTATGTTATTACACATGGACACCTTGACCACATTGGCGCTTTGCCCCATGTTGTTCCTCGTTTCCCAGCGCCAATTTACGGCTCTAAATTTACGATTGGCCGTGTAGAAGAGATCTTTGAGAACTTCGGCCTGCCAATGCCTGATGGCTTTGAACTTAAGACCGTTACGATGAACGAAGACACTCACGAACGGCTAAAGGTTGGTCCATTCTTCGTCGAATTGGTACGCATCACACACTCCATCCCAGGCAGCACTTGTATTGTCTTGGATACGCCAGCTGGTCGGATCATCAACACAGGTGACTTCCGCTTCGACCCCAACCCACTTGACCACGAGCGTAGCGATTACGAGCGTCTAAAGCAACTCGGTGACGAAGGTGTCTTGGCGTTACTGAGCGAGAGCACTACCGTCGAACGTATGGGCCGTACCCCATCAGAGAGCACTATCGAGCAAAGCTTCGTCGATATTATCCAGCAGGCTCCTGGCCGTATCTTTGTCGGACTCTTTAGCACCAACATGAACCGTGTCCAGATGATCGTCAATGCCGCCGTCCACAACAATCGTAAGGTAGCGATGGATGGCCGTAGTATGGTTAGTACGCTAGAAATGGCAGTACGCCACGGCTTTATGAAGATACCTAAGGGTACCTTCGTGCCTATCGCCAGTGTACCTAATATGAAGGATACCGACGTTGTCGTTGTCTGTACTGGTAGTCAGGGCGAACCGAGCAGTGCTTTGCAGCGTATGTCTAGTGGCGACCACAAGCATATCAAGCTAAAAGAGCAAGATACTGTAGTCCTGTCATCGACGCCGATCCCAGAGAGCGGCAATGACTCCTTGATCGGTGCCATGGTTGATGGCCTGACCCGCAAAGGCGTTCATGTCTTTGAGCACCGTAACCACGAACTGGACGGTGTCGGCCCACTACACGTTTCTGGCCATGCCTCACAAGATGAGTATGCCGAAATGATCCAAATGACCAAGCCAAAGTTCTTTATCCCAATCTATGGTGCTTTCCGCGTCAAACAACGTCACATTGATTTGGCGATTTCCGAAGGTATCCCACGTGCCAACACCGTCAATGCCGAGAATGGCCAAGTTATTGCACTGACTCCCGAAAAGATGGAAATCACCGGCGAAGTCCCACATGGAACTGTACTAGTCGACCAAACTGGCGCTATCGTAAACAACGTCGTTGTTAAAGACCGCATCATCTTAGCCGAAGAAGGCTTGGTGGCCATCGTCCTGACGATTGATAAAAAGAACGGTAACTTACTGACTAGTCCTGACATCATCAGCCGCGGCTTTATCTACATGCGTGAGCAAGAAGAGATTATGAATGGCCTACGCAACGAACTGCGCAGGGCAGTGCAGCAACGCTTTAAGCGTGTTGACCTCGATCGCTTCAAGGCAGAATTAAAAGACCATGTCACTCACTACTTATTTGAGCAGACTCAGCGTAGCCCGATCGTTATCCCGGTAATTAATGTTATCGGCGGTGGTGGCGGCGGCAAGCCCAACTCGAACTCCAACAATGATGGCAAGCCAGCAACAGCTGGCGCCCGGGTTAAGACCAGTGAAGAGTTGGCCAAAGACCAAGAGAAGCGCTTCCAAGAAATGCGTGCCCGCTTGCTGACTCAAGACGCTCGTATTGACTGATAATGCTATTGCTTAAAAAGCAATTATGTGTTAAATTATAAGTATTAGCTTTTAATCATATAATTTCAGATGTCACAACACGACCAATTCCCCGCAGAAGAAGCAGAGCGACTACCAATAGCAGAGCCTATACGATTTGGTATTGAATTAAATAACGGTACTGAAAAGAGCCAAGTTAGATACCATGAAGAAGGCGAGCTTACTGTTGTAACGGGCATACATGGCCGGCAGGTTATTGAACCGCAGCCAATGGGCAGTCTCACTGTTAGCTCAAAATCTGGCAATGTAGAGCTGTCAATAGTGGGCCGTATTTCCTATGAGCAAGAAGGAGAAACTCACGGCGAAACTACTACTACAGAGTTAGCTATCGTTGATATGAGGCGCTATGCCGGATTCCTATCAAAGAATCGTGGGGTGAAGATTGGTTTTTATAACTACGAAGCCAGACCAGAATTCGACTCCCCGCAACGTCCACCCGCAGCATTTGCTTTACTTGACTTAAAGGCCGTGCGGAGGGGTGTACAAACTGGCTATAATGCTCCACGCCACTTTGAGCCTATATCGAGTGATCCAATGCATCGTACTGGGCTAAAGCTTTTTCAGCAGGATAATGTAAATAAATTCTCGACTACATATGGTCCATACGTAATGTCGTCTGAAATTGCCGTAAGCGCTGACAAAAACAACCGTATCATCGTCGATGGCGGCGAACAAACTAACGGTAAGTTTTCGCTCGTAACAGCCGGAAGCGCGCAGACTGATTACCAGCCACAGTACTTTGACGTATCTGCCTCAAGTAGAGAAGCCGAAGCAGAGTCCACGAAGGCAACAGTCGGTTTTCTTACTGGAGTCGGTGGGACTGCTATGGGAGGGGTATTCAGCGACCAAGCTTCTGGTAATCGACCAATTCCTAACCCAAGATTATCTAATCCGCAGATATTTAACGCTCCTATACCTAACGTGCCAATTGGCGGGAGTGGTTTCAGTATAGTAGAAAGTCCACCATCATCGCCCCTAGATGCTCCACCTCGTCCGGGCTACGAATCTAAGATTGATCAGGAGCTAGCGCCTTATCAAAGTCAAAGACTAAGTGCAAGGGATATTCGCCAAATTCGTGGAAAGCTTTCCGGCAAATATCACCCAGATGACGGTAATGGTTCTGAAGGAGCGTCGAGCTACTTTAACGAAAAGCTTGCCGAGCTAGAAAAACAAGCTAAATAGTACTTTAACATTGTCTAAGTGACTACATTAGTAGTTACAATGGCGCTATGATTTGATACCATCGACAGTATGAGTTACGCAGATAACGAGAGATTCTCCGAGCAAGATCCTTATAATAGGATTTTTACTGATATCACTGCTAGTATTGAGGCTGATAACGCAGAGCCGAACACCGATACACTAGAACGGTTCGGTAATGCAGTAACAGAGTTGCAGCAACTGGCAGAACCGCGACTCTTGGATGCTATATATGTTACATATCCTATTGGAAGGCATGGTAGCGCCTTGAGTGTAGGCTGTAATCGATGGAACCTCCAGGATACTGACGCGGCAAAAGCTGGGGCATCGCTCAGGTTGTTGGGGGATGACGGTAAGACTATTAGCGCTGTTGCCGGCAAACAGTCGCTCAGTACAGAACAACGAGATGCTTTTGATAAAAGCATCTTTCTAATTGCTGATAGCTTGCCGACCGACAAAGCGCTCTGGCTGGAGAGAGTATATATGCTCTTTAGCAGTGGAATAGTTCCCGACGAAGATATTGACCCTGATATTATGGAATTGTTCGTTGATTCTCCATACGAGATTGAGAAGTTCAAAGAGATTTCTATGCCAGTAGTGCGGTTTGCGAATGGTACGCAAATTAACCCTGCCCAATGGAATTATATGACCCCAGGTTATAATAAGGACATGCCGCCTCATGTCGAGGTGGAAAGCATACGAATGTATACACCCGGAGGGGACTGCTATACCTACAGTAAAACCCATGATGGGACGACAAGACTTACAATAGTAAATCAGCGCGATACAGCGTACGTGCCGCTAAGTAGCTCCGATCCAAGGAAAATATTACAAGCTTTTCGGATTAGCCAAGAATTAGGAATCGGTAAACTAACCGACAAGAACCTTACAGCCTTCACCAAGGAGCTGGAAACCGCTTTGGCCTGGGGCACGGTAGCAGCATAAGACATAGCTACTGTAATCTGTTGCAAAATTTGGTAAAATGAAATAGTTATGGCTAAAAAGAAAAAGAAGACCAGCAAGAAAGCCGCGCCCAAGCAGCGTTCGCCGTTTTGGGCCTATAGCGGCGCGATATTACTCTGTATTATCGGTTTGTTTGTATTATTAGGCGGATTTGACACCGGTGGCAAGCTGCCAGTTACTCTATTTGACGGGGTAGAGTCGGCCTTTGGTACAGCGGCGTATATCGTGCCGTTTGCTTTGGTGTATTGGGGTATAGTCAAATTCAGCAGCGAAGACCGACGTATCCCCATGGGTAAGATGACTGGTGTAGTGTTTATTTTACTGTTTAGTTCCGGGCTGTTATTTACAATGTTTGCAACCCAAGCTAATGAACTAGCTGACTATACCGGCGGCAAGGGCGGCTCAGTCGGTGAATTAGTCGGTGCTGCGGCTCTGAGCGCCCTCGATAAGTTTCCGGCCTCAATCTTGTTCTTAGTATTAGGCATGCTGTCGGCGTTCTTTACGTTTGGTATTTCTCCAAAAGTACTGCTGCGCGTAGGGGACCTGTTTACGATGCCAGAAAGAGAAGGTGATACTGATTTGCGCACTCTTAAGGCGCGCGCCGAGGGCCGTGACAAGAACTTTAAGCTGAATGAAGGCGTCCCGGTCGAGCATCATGCACCAACGCCTATGGAAGAGAAGAAGCCGTCCAAGGGCCTAGGGTCATTCGGTAACTCTACGCCTATGCCTGCGGCTGTGGTAGTGGCGGCTACCGCCTTAATTACTACCAGCGACCCCGACTG
>Ga0114940_10000188_pt1 | contig 36656 bp, 27 predicted proteins | sample ColdCreekSource_FD_87195 | JGI IMG/M metagenome (GOLD analysis project Ga0114940, IMG submission 87195) | Groundwater microbial communities from Cold Creek, Nevada to study Microbial Dark Matter (Phase II) - Cold Creek Source | ecosystem: Environmental > Aquatic > Deep subsurface > Groundwater ...
AGAGGTTGCTATATAATGCGCCTCTTTTTTTTTTGCTGCTATAGCACCAGAGCCTAATTTAATAGGGGTACTGGCTTACTAATTTACCCGTAGAGTGAAAGGGGGTATATTCGGAAATGAGCAAGTTTTGAGCAAAGAGCGTATGACTACAAGCAGGACGTTACTGTGAAAGTCAGATTGCACGAGCGTGCGAATGGAATGGGCGATACTGGACTTGAACCAGTGACGTCCTGCTTGTAAGGCAGGCGCTCTACCACTGAGCTAATCGCCCGAAAAACGGATTACTCCAATTTCGTGTTTTTACTTACAAGTTTTTTTATTCGATTGAAAACCTGTAAAATTCCAACTTTCCAATTATAGCAGCCTTTTATTTTTTTAGCAAAATTCTAGAATCTGTTTAATCTTCAGGTAAATCTACGATCGCAGGTAACTTAATTGTAAAGCAACTACCTTTACCTGGGGTACTTTCTACCATTATTTCGCCGCCCATCATTTGACAGAATTCTTGAGTCAGAATTAAGCCTAAACCTCTTCCACCATACTTACGGGAGATCGAACTATCTGCTTGACCAAAAGCTGTAAATAGTTTTTTCATCTCTGTTTCAGTTATGCCAATTCCATTATCCTTAACCTGAAAGTAAATGTAATCTCGCTGGTTACGGCGATCGCATTGAACGCTCAAAGCAATTTCCCCTGCTTTAGTAAATTTGCTGGCATTACTCAAGAGGTTTAATAAACTCTGGCGGACTTTAAAGACATCAGTATAAAGAGTTATTGAACGTTTAGGGTATTCAACTATTAATGTATTAAGGTTTTGGTGAACGAGAGGTTGGATAATACCAACTACCTCTTCTAAAATCGCAGAAATCTCAGCTTGTTCTAGATAGAGCTCCATTTTGCCTGCCTCAATCTTCGATAAATCGAGAATGTTGTTAATAATTTCTAACAAGTGATGGGCTGAACTATGAATCTTTTCGAGATCGGGAAGAAAGATCTGCTCTTTTTCAATATCTAAATCTTTTGATTCTTCTTCTAAAATTTCACTATAGCCAATAATCGCACTCAAAGGAGTCCGCAACTCATGACTCATGTTAGCTATAAATTGACTCTTAGCAACATTGGCAGCGTCAGCTTGCTTTAACGCTTTAGTTAGTTCAATTGTCCGTTTTTTCACCTGTTCTTCCAGAAATTGGCGTACATTTTGCAACTCTAGATGAGTCGCTACTCTGGCTAAGACCTCTTCTACTTCAAACGGTTTGGTAATATAATCCACACCACCAACCGCAAAAGCCTTTTGTTTATCTAAGACATCATCTAAAGCACTCAAAAAAATCACAGGAATATGACGAGTCTGGAGATCGGCTTTTAATCTTTGGCAGACTTCATAACCATTGAGATCAGGCATTTGAATATCAAGCAAAATTAAATCTGGGAAAATCTTTCTGGCAGCCTGTAAAGCCATAAAACCATTTTTAGCACAGCGTACTTTATAATTCTGTTGCTCGAGAGTCGTCGATAAAACTTTTAAATTATCAATTATGTCGTCAACAATCAGAATATTTGCCGTTTTATCATCCATTTGAGTCATTTTGTTGAGATATTCTAGTCTTGATTTTTTATTTATTTATGCCATAGCAGCTTGTTGAACCAAATCAATAATGGCATCAAAATCGAAATCGTCTACTTTATTTTTCAGTGCATCTGCTAACGATGTATGTTCAGCGGGGATTTGCTCTAGTAAATCGCTCACTAACTCTTGGTCTAGTTCTTCTGCTGCTTGCTCTAGTTTCGCCAACCATTCACTAGACATCACTTGTAGCAAGGCAGGTTCTAGAATAAATTCGGAAACTAAATACTCTTCGGCTGGTGACTCGGCTTTTGCTGCGTAAACATAGCGCACTCCTAGATATTGAGTGATTTTGTCAAAGATAACTTCTTCACGAAACGGCTTACGAACAAAATCGTCACAACCTGCGGATAAAAAAAGTTCTCGTTCTTCTTCAAAGCTAGAAGCCGTAAGAGCCAGAATAAACGTACCCTGACTTTTCAAATGATTTTTTATGCGTTTGGTCGCCTCATAACCATTCATTACGGGCATTCTCATGTCCATCCAAATTAAGTGGGGTTGCCACTCCTCCCATATTTCTACTGCTTGCTTGCCGTTAACTGCTTCTCTGACTTCAAAGCCGATTGGTTCGAGGAGTTGGAGCAATAGTTGACGATTTTCCCAGCGATCATCGACAATTAGAATACGATATTGGGGTTGATTTGGTTCTAGGCCAATAACTGTTTTTGGCGATCGCTCTGGAAGCAATTCCGAGGCAATACTGGGTTCAGCCAGAATATTAAACCGAAAAACCGTTCCTGTCCCTAACTGACTGCTGACAATAAGATTTCCGCCCATCAGTTGGACAAATTTACGCCCAATTGATAAACCTAAGCCAGTACCTTCTTCTGATTTTCTGCCGCTTGCTGTCTGGGTGAAAGGATCAAATAGAGTATCTAATTCTTCGGAGGCAATACCCATGCCCGTATCTTCTATTTCAAAAATTAGGTGATGAATTGCGTCTTCTGTTTCTGTGTTGGCTTTGACTCGTAATGTGACTCGTCCATCTGCGGTGAATTTTATGGCATTGTTCAGTAAGTTAATTAAAACTTGACGTAGTTTTTTCTCGTCAGTGCGGATATGCAGAGGGACATTAGAATGCCGCTCAAATAATAGCTCTAAGCCTTTGGCAGTAGCTTTTAAGTTTAGCATCTCATGGGTGGTATCGAGTAAGCGACCTAGATCAAAACTATGAGGATTGAGTTCTATACGCCCTGCTTCAATTTTGGACATATCCAGTACGTCGTTGATTAAAGATAATAAATGTTCTCCACTGCGGCTAATAATTCTCAGATGGTCTAAATGCGATTTCTCAATAGTGCGATGGGCATCGCGCTGCATGATTTGGGTAAAGCCGAGAATAGCGTTGAGGGGAGTACGCAGTTCATGACTCATATTAGCCAGAAATGTACTTTTAGCTTGATTAGTGACTTCAGCCCTCTGTTGAGATGTTTCGGCGTTTTTTTTAGCTTGTGTGAGTTCACTAGTACGTTCTTGGACACGAAATTCTAATTCCTTATTGATTTTGTCGAGTTTAGCAAAAGAATTTTTTAATTGGCTCCCCATTTTGTTAAAAGATTCAGCCAAGACATTCAGTTCAATAACACCACAAATATCTACAGTTTGTGCTAGATTGCCTTGAGCGATCGCACTACTAGCAGCACCTAAACGACAAATAGGGGAAGTTATCCAACGAGAGGTGATCATGCCCAATAGGATTGCGATCAACAAAGAAGCGATACATAGCAATGCTGTAGCGCGATTATTGGCATCAATCTCTGCCATAAAGTCTGACTCTGGCATAGCGACTACTACTAACCAATTTAGACCCAGGTCGTCTTGCCAAGGAGTTACTTGCACAAATTGCTTTTGGTGATCAAGATTGAAGAGCAGGTTTTGCTCGTTTTCAATTCGCTCAAAGCCACCAAAACTTTTGGTTAAATACTTCGCTGTTGCTTTAATCAACGGATCGGTGCTGTTTTCAACATTGAGACGTTGAGCTTTTTCCTTAACTATCTTATATGGCTGTTCATTACTCGAACTAGCAATGACTAATCCATTCCGCTCTAAAATAAATATCTTTGCCGCAGGACTAACCTCGAAATTACGGAGGAAATCGCTAATGCCCGTTAACAAAAGATCAACGCTTAAAACAGCAGCCAGCTTGTTATGGCGATCATAAATAGGATAGTTAACTGGAACAGAAACTATATCTGGTAAATCATCCCAAGCATAAACTTCCGTCCAAATTGGTTTCCCTGCTTCGACTGTTTCTGTGTACCAAGATTCAGACAAAGGTTTGTAAGAAGTATAGTGAATGCTCTCGGTACGATTTCCTTGAGAATCAGTAGCATAAGCATAATCCTTCCAACTTGTTGCGGCAGAAATCTCCTCAATCGTAGTGCTGCCATCATCTAAGTAGCGACCAGCCCCCGCATATTCACCTGTGGGCAGTGCATAAGAAATATAGCCAATATTTTTAAATACCTGTAGCTGTTTCCAGAAATAACGTCCAGCAGTCTGATAGTTTTTTAAATCTAGTAACTTTAACTTGATCGAATCAGCATTAATTTGATTAATCGCTACGGCAGTTTCAATATAGTTATCCAAATGGAGAGCAACGCGATGGCTTACTTCTGCTTGTAACTGAATAGCCAAGTCATTAACCGCCTTTTGACTATTGCGAAACGAGAGATAGCCAACTATGCTAACAGCGGCAACAATTTGCAAGACAAACGGTACGATCAACACCAACGATAGAGGTACGCCTTTTTTGGTCAGAGAAACTTCGTAATTATTTGTTAGCTGATCTCGTTTCAGATTCATTATGATTGAGCTTCACTCAGTAGCTATAGTCAACATAAATTTATGATTCCCATCTTGCTCAAAGAGATTGCTACAATTGTCGGTCTGTCAAATAAAACTTAAACTATTTCTTAAATAATGCGATCGCAGATTTGATTTTAAAGTTTGATTTTAAAGTTTCTTGCTATACACTTTGACTTGATCTTGTTGACTTTTTGCTTAATTAGGATACTCTACTACTCAAGCAATTGCTCTTACTGTGTCTATCTCTGGAGGAAACCCAAACAACGTGTCGTCTGAAATAATCATGCAGAAACCAGAACCTAAAAATAGCCCAGCGATCGCACAGTCATTCTTATCTGGAGTGGCAAAAGCTACAGGCGGGACTATGTTAGGCATCACAATGATCGTCTCTTCCGTTGCGGCTGGAGGCTTAGTTGGTTTAGCTTTTAGCTTTCGTAATCTCCCTGATGTCCGAATCTTGCGTAATTATGTACCATCAGAAACTAGCTATATTTACGACATTAAAGGAAGACTTCTAAGCAGTTTGCATGGTGAGGCTAACCGAGAAATTGCTTCCTTGGATCAGGTGTCTCCAGAGCTAAAATTAGCTGTAATTGCGATCGAAGATAGTAGCTTTTATCGGCATAACGGACTCAATCCCTACAGTATTGGTCGAGCAGCTTTAGCCAACTTCAAACAAGGTGGAGTATCCGAGGGTGCTTCTACCTTAACTATGCAGTTAGTTAAAAATCTATTTCTGACCCGCGAGCGTACTTTTAGTCGTAAACTAGCCGAAGCTATCCTCGCTATTCGCATCGAGCAAGTTTTTTCTAAAGAAGAAATTTTAGAAATGTACCTCAACAATATTTATTGGGGTCACAATAACTATGGAATCCAAACCGCAGCCGAAACCTATTTTAATAAAAATGCTTCAAAGCTAAATTTAGCCGAGGCAGCTGTCTTAGGAGGTTTAATTCAAGCACCAGAACAATATAGTCCATTTCTGAATTATACCGAAACCAAAAAAAGACAAGCTGCTGTTCTCGGACGAATGCGTACTTTAAACTGGATTAGCCCAGAAGAAGAGCAAGCCGCTCTCCAGGCCCCCTTATTACTCGGAAAACCAACCGCTTGGCGTAAAAGTAAGACACCTTTTATTACCGAAGCGGTAGTTAAAGAATTAGAAGCCCGTTTTGGTCGTGAAAAGCTGATGCAAGGAGGTATTCGAGTTCAAACTACCATCGATCTTGAATTCCAAAAAATGGCAGAAGAATCCGTCAGAGATAATCATGATCTCCTTCGTAGTTGGGGTTTACGTGCGGATCAGGTAGCTTTGGCAGCCATAGATCCCCGCACTCACTTTGTTAAAGCCTTAGTGGGGGGAGTCGATTACCAATCAAGTCAATTTAATCGTGCGGTTCAATCTCGAAGACAACCTGGTTCTTCATTTAAGCCTTTTGTTTATTACGCTGCTTTGGCTAGTGGTAAATATACCCCAAGCACAACTGTTATCGATGCTCCTATTACTTATGAAATACCAGGCGGTCTTTATCGTCCTCTGAACTATGGTGGGAAAGAAGATTTTGGCGGCGCAATGTCCCTAACCAAAGCTTTGACTCAATCTCGTAATATTCCTGCGGTCAAATTAGGCAAGTCGATAGGATTAGAAAAAATCATTGAAATTTGTCGCTTAGTAGGCATTGAAAGCCCTTTACAGCCAGTAATTTCTTTACCTTTAGGTTCGATTGGCGTAACTCCTCTAGAGATGGCAAATGCTTTTGCTACTTTTGCCAATAACGGCTGGTATGCTAAACCTACCGTTATACTTCAAGTAACCGATAGCAAAGGTAATATATTGCTCGACAATACCCCAGAACCACAGCAGGTATTAGACCCTTGGGCAACAGCTAGTTTAAATTCAATGCTACAAGGAGTAATGCAACCTGGTGGAACTGGTACAAAAGCCAATATTGGTCGCCCTGCGGCGGGAAAAACGGGGACTACTTCTTCTGAGCGAGATGTTTGGTTTGTCGGCTATGTACCCCAGTTAGCAACAGCCGTTTGGGTGGGCAATGATGATTACTCAAGTATGGGTAAAGGTATTACTGGAGGGGACTTCGCTGCTCCTGTCTGGCGTTCTTTTATGCTCAAAGCACTGGAAAAAGAACCAGTTAAATACTTTCCGGCAGCTTCTCAATTTTCGCGCCCTTAACAACCTAAACCATTAATCTACTAAGATTTTATTTCGGCTTTCATTCTTTTGAGAGTTACTTCCATCTGCTCAAACATTTGCACTGGAGTCATACCAAATTGACTGAGTTGAGTTTTTAGTTGCTGTACGGTCATTTGTGCCATAAAGTCTTCGGAAAGCTCAAAACGTTTCATAAATATTTGATAGCGCTCCATTAACTGTTCCATGCGCTCGATAAACATTTTTTTGCCTTCGCGGTCGAATTTGCCGTATTCACCCCCTAACTGCATCAGGGATTGATAGTCTTCAAACAACTTTTTGGCTTCTTCTTGAACTACTTCAGAGTCGAAAAATCCCATAATATTTACTGGAACTGGGTGAGTAATTTTAAACTGACAATATTATTATTTCGTTTTATTTCTATTTTTATTGTAGGGCAGTAAAAAGTCCTCGTAAAATACGGTTTTCCGCATCTGTAAAGGTCAGGTTACCAAAATTCAGGGGATTAAAGTCTCGGAGTAAGAAAGTAATAGTTAGTTTTTAAATTGCGATCGCACCTACAGCAGTATATTCAGCTAAAATTGAATAACTCATACTCCCTTAAAGTCATGATTGTTACTCCCAAACGCTTTAGCATTGAGGAATATCATCGTTTAGCCGATTTAGGATTTTTTGCTCACAGCGATCGCCTTGAATTAATTCGAGGCGAAATTTTTAAAATGTCACCTAAAGGAACAGCACATACTTCTTGTTGTATGAGATTGATAAAAAAATTAGCTGTTTTGCTAGGAGATATCGCAGATTTACAGTGTCAAGACCCAATTATTATACCAATAAATAATAGCGAACCAGAACCCGATTTTGTAATTTTACTTAAACGCGATGATGATTATATCTCTAGCCATCCTTTACCAGAAGACATTTTATTGGTGATTGAAATTTCTGATTCTACTTTAAAATATGATCGCACTGTTAAGCTACCTCTATATGCTGAAGCAGGTATTAAAGATTATTGGATATTTAATTTAGTAGAAAATCACGCTGAAGCATATAGCAATCCTTATCAATCGACTCAAGGTAATTTTGGCTATCAAACCAAGCAAATTGTTTTACCTAACCAATCTGTTAATCCTCCTGGTTTGGATAACTTGTCACTAGATTTAGCAGAAGTTTTTCCACCAGTTCTGAATTAAGAGATAATCTAGTTTGGCTATTTTGACCGCAACCAGCCTAAAGTAGTTTTAAGATTATTTGGAATAGGAGCTAAAGATGAGCTATCGTATGGAACGACAGGCGTATGCGGCTACTTTTGGCCCAACTGTGGGCGATCGCATTCGCTTGGCAGATACGGAATTATTGATCGAAGTTGAACAAGATTTTACTACCTACGGCGATGAAGTTAAGTTTGGTGGTGGTAAAGTAATCCGCGATGGCATGGGACAATCGCCCATATCCCGTAAAGATGGTGCGGTAGATCTGGTGATCACCAATGCTCTAATTTTGGACTGGTGGGGTATTGTTAAAGCCGATATTGGCATCAAAGACGGCAAGATAGATAAGATCGGCAAGGCGGGCAATCCTTATATTCAAGATAACGTTGACATTATTATTGGCCCAGCTACCGAAATCGTAGCAGGAGAAGGCTCGATTATTACCGCAGGAGGAATTGATAGCCACATTCATTTTATTTGTCCTCAACAGATTGAAACTGCGATCGCATCTGGGATTACAACCATGCTCGGTGGTGGGACTGGCCCGGCGACTGGTACTAATGCTACTACCTGCACTCCTGGGGCGTGGAATATCTGGCGGATGCTGCAAGCTGCCGACGCTTTTCCGATGAATTTAGGGTTTTTGGGCAAGGGGAATAGTGCTAAACCAGAAGGATTAGTAGAACAGGTGCAAGCAGGGGCAATGGGTTTAAAACTCCACGAAGATTGGGGAACAACTCCCGTCGCGATCGATACTTGTCTTAGCGTCGCCGATCAATATGATGTGCAGGTAGCTATTCACACCGACACTCTTAATGAAGCGGGTTTTGTCGAAAACACGATCGCCGCATTTAAAGACCGTGTAATTCATACTTACCATACAGAAGGGGCTGGAGGCGGACACGCACCAGATATTATTAAAGTCTGCGCTTTAAATAATGTTTTGCCTTCTTCTACTAATCCAACTCGTCCTTTTACAGTCAACACTTTAGAAGAACACCTGGATATGTTAATGGTGTGCCATCATCTCGATAAGAACATTCCTGAAGATGTCGCCTTTGCAGAATCGAGAATTAGAAAAGAAACTATTGCTGCTGAAGATATCCTGCACGATTTAGGCGCATTTAGCATGATTTCTTCTGATTCTCAGGCAATGGGCAGGGTCGGAGAAACGATTATTCGTACTTGGCAAACCGCCCATAAAATGAAAGTGCAACGGGGTGTTTTGTCCTCCCCCCGCTCAGAAAGGTCTGATAACTTCCGCGCTAAACGCTACATTGCCAAATATACTATCAATCCAGCTATTACTCACGGCATCGCTAATCATGTTGGTTCAATTGAAGAGGGTAAATTAGCGGATATTTGTATCTGGAAACCTGCGATGTTTGGCGTAAAACCAGAAATCGTCATTAAAGGAGGAGCGATCGCCTGGGCGCAAATGGGCGATCCTAATGCCAGTATTCCCACACCCCAACCTGTATATATGCGTCCGATGTTTGGCAGTTTTGGCGGTGCGATCGCAGCTACTTCTTTTTCTTTTGTTTCTCAAGCTGCATTAGATGCAGGTATTCCCGAACAAATCGGCTTACAAAAACCTGCTGTAGCTGTTACTAATACTCGCAATTTAAGTAAAGCAGATATGAAATTAAACGCAGCAACTCCTAATTTGGAAGTGAATCCTGAAACTTATGAAGTCAGAGCAGATGGTGAATTATTAACCTGCGAACCTGCTCAGATTTTGCCAATGGCACAGCGTTATTTCTTGTTCTGATTCAATTTACAGTTTCAGCAATGATAATGGCATTGTGTTTCATAGCCAATTGCCAATTAGAACATAGGAAGCCCAAAAATAAGGGCGTTTTTCTCTTTCTAGTAAAGTTAATTGAGCTTTTCGGAGTGCCTTGGCTTTGGTTACATTTTGATTTAGTCCATGATAAAACTGACTCATGATATCTGTAGTAAAAGCATCATCAATTGACCATAATGTCGCCAACGTACTCCGCGCACCAGCTTGAACAGCGATACCAGCTAATCCCAAGCCTGCTCGTTTGTCTCCTGTGGCAGTTTGACAAGCACTAAGAACCAGTAATTCAATATCTTTATTAGCCTGGAGATCATTTGTTTGTAATAGGTTGGCAAAATCCTTAACCTTGAGCAATTTATTCCAAGTCAGAATAAAGGTTTGTTCGAGATCCGAGCTAAACTCGCCATGAGTTGCGAGATGAACAATTGAAAAAGAATCTGATTCTAGCTGTCTGCGTAAATTATCTGGTGTAAACTGTTGATTCAATAAAGCTTCGCTTTTGGGGATTTCTGAGGCAATACGTTTTAATTCGGATTGTACATAATCTAAAGAAGCAAATTCTCGCCCTTCTACTAAACGAGACTGATCGACTCCTGCAATTAAAGTATTTAACTTGTTGTTCCCCGAAGCTTTGGGTTTGATTAGTTGTAAGCTTGGTGCTATAGCGATCGCATATTTCTCAATTAGATACTGTTCGTTTTGAGCATCGTAAAGTATGCTCATAGGGATGTTGCGTAAAGTACCATCCAAGACAAATACCAAAGTTTCAACTCCCCTCGTCTTAAAGTCTGCTGTTGCTGGTTGAATAAGCCACTGGTATAGCTGTTGAGAAAGATCATTAACCTGAGAAGTACGAGTTACATCTGGTAAATAATTTTGCAGCTTACTTAAAGTGTCTTGTACTTGTTCAGCAGCCACTTTAGTTGTGTAGTGATAGAGTTTTTTGGTTTTGGACAGCTTAACAATAATTTCTAAACGATTTTCTAAAATAATTGGATAAATAACTGCTGTATTAGAGCTTTCTTGTTCTATCACTCGGTCAAGATTTACTTTAGCTTCCAAGCAAGCTGAATGGAAAAAGTTCTCTAATTCTGCCAATTGCAAAGATTCTAGAACGTTGCGAGACTGTTGAAGATTTTGTTGGCTGGGTTTAGTAGTTTCATCTGAGCGCAAAAGTAAATCAACTAGCTGTCTATATACAGGTTCTACTTCTTCCCTAAAGAAAAACTGAACATCAGGATTAATTGCTACCAAATTTCCACGTAATGATTGCAGATCGTTGACTGCTTCTGTATAGGCGGCAATTGCGGAACTAGTCGAAGACATCCCGTCTGAGAGAGTTTGCTGTTTTTCTAGCAAACGTCCTAGCTGCCATTGCCAACGATAAGTCAGATCGGGTGAGTTTATCTTGTGAGCTATTAAAAGAGCCGACTCAGTAATTTGTTTTCCTTGTTTCAAATCTAAAGTATGTTCATAAAATTGCCCTAGAGTCCCCAGCGCATAAGACTCTGCCCTCATATCCTGAAGATTTTTAGCTTGTTGAATTGCAGTATTAAGTATCAACACAATATCTATGTCTGATTCTAGCTGCATTAAATTATTGGCAAAATTAATGTAGAGATAAATCGACTCTCGACTAGGAGCTAGCTGGTTTAATTCTTCAGAGATTGATGTGAGCAAATTTTTGGCTGACGACAACTGCTTAGTTTCGATAAAAATAGTTAATTGATTTAACTGCACCTTGATTGTTGTAATAGGTAAAGTCGCTCTGAGTTGTGCTTGTTGATAGTATTCTAAAGCTTGTTGATAATAAACCCTACTCGGCTCTGTATTCTGACTATTCTTGTTTATTAATGCTTGACTGTGCTGATTATTGCCTAAATCTATCAAAATTTGGCTTGTTTCTGCTGATAAACCTAATTTTTTGGCTAATACTAAACTCTCTTTAAGAATTTGTTCTGAGCGTTTTATGTCTCCTTTTTGTCTGAGTAAATTGCCCAGATTTTGTAAGCCAGTAACTCTAATTGAAGATGGTTTTTGGGCGCGAAGTTGCTGGGCTACCCGTATTAAAATATTTTCGGCGCGACGATAAAAACCTAAAGTTTGCCATGCTTGAGCCTGATTAATTTGGCTACCAATTTTGCCAGTTGAATTATTAAGTTTAGTATAAAGAAACTCTGCTGCTTGTGAATTTACTATTGCTGCTTCAGTATTACCCCTTGCCAGTTGCCAACGTCCTTGACGGTTTAATACTTGAGCGCGGACACGATCTCTACTGCTACTATCGGGTATTTGTTCTAACAAAGATAAACACGAAGCGATGGTTTTCTCTGCCTGTTGCCATTGTCCTAGCTTCTCGTAAACCAAGGACAGCAAGCTTAAAGCCTGTATTTGCTCTAGATGTTGTCCTGCTGCTTGATAAACTTTGGCAGCCTTTGACATGGCGATCGCTGCTGCTGTAAACTGTCCCCCATCATAGCTTTTTTTCCCTTCTTGAGCTAATTCTATTGCCTGAATTGGTTGCTCAAATTGGGGCGTTAACTTGGCTGTGGCAGGAGGCAACCCGTGAAGATAAATGCTTAACAGCAAAGCCAATAAAACTCTGGAAAGCGATACCATGTTATCCCCTTGTACCACAAGGGCATAATATGGGACAAGGGTACAATGTCGCCAAAACTCACTCATAAATACTCTTTACACCTTCTGAATTTGATTGACATTGCGGTGCTTTGTGCCAAAGCTCTTGAGATGAGTTGGTTGTTGAATCGGCAGTCAGCACAACTTTACCTCGCTCATTAATTATCCAACTTTGAGCTTCGACGATTTTTGGTGGTTCGTTACTCGTTGGCGATAAACCTGACGGCATTGCTTCCCTACCCATTCTCGAAGTTGATGATGTAATTTGTAATTCGCCAATCTGCCAATCTTCCCAACCCAAATTTCCTTCAAGTGCTGCTGTCGGAAAATCTGGCAAACCACTGCGTCCGCTGACAAAAAATTTACTTTGCCCTTGAAAGTCCCCAGGCTCACAAACCTGCGCTACTTCTGTTTCAGTTAGCTGAGTTGTTAGTTTGACATTTTCACCACTAAGGTCAACATCTGGAACATCAATTTCTACCACCCCAGACAAACCAAACTTAGAACTAGCATCAATGTCATTAGTTATGTTGCCTTCAGTTGCTTGACGTTCCTCGATGCCAAATACTCCCTGGGCTTGGATGTCGATCTTGCCACCATTTCCTTGAAAAGCATTAGCAATAATATCACTATTTTCCCCAGGAACAGTAACTAGAAAATCAGTATCAATATTAATATTTCCCCCATTTCCTCCAGTTTCTAAGCTACCAGCAGTAGAAGAAATAAGACTATTGTTACGCAGCAGCAATAGTTCTGGATTTTTGATGCTGATGTTGCCCCCTCCTCCTCCGGCAGAAGCAGAGGTATTAATTACTCCATTTTCAATTTTTACTTGATTAGCATCAATATTAATGTTGCCCCCATTGCCACTACTTTCAGACACAGTACTTAAAAGTCCCCCATTAATAATATTGAGTGTTTCTGTAACGACTTCAATATCACCTGCATCTCCAATGCCATAATCAACTACTTCATTCAGTAGTTTTCCGCCGTTGATAATAGATAATGAATTGGTATTGATGTTAATTTTGCCAGCATCTCCAATTCCTTCAACATTACCAACCAATCGAGCTTGATTTGTTACCAATAAGGAACTGCTGTTAATTGTAATGTCACCCCCATTGCCTTCTGCTGGACCAATATTTGGATCGTCTAGATTTCCTGCAATTAAGCTAAAAACATCACTACCGGGTCCATCAAAGACAACATCCCCACTAGCATCTATGGTTAAGTTGCCAGCATCACCACGCCCAAAGGTAGCAGTAACTAATTGACCAGTATTGCCTTCTAATTCTGGAGGAATTCCTGTTACTAAAAGCGAGCCAGTAGTAATTTGAATATCTCCGCCACTCCCTTCTGCACCTGCTTCCAATCTACTTCTAGCAAAGCCGCCATCAAAGACAACATCATTAGCTTTGATGGTAATATCTCCAGCTTGTCCTATAGCCCCCTTAACAATATTAGAGTTTAGAGACGCTCCTTCAACGGCTGAAAATAATTTTGCATCGATATTAATATTTCCACCATTGCCCTGTCCAAAGGAGTTTGTAGATATTAAACTACCACTTGTCAGAGATAGTAACTCGGTAAAAAGATTAATATCTCCTCCATTTGCTATTGCACCCTCACCTATTTCACTGAAAATACCGCTGCGATCTATGGATATCGTTTCAGTGGCATCGATATTGATGTTTCCGCCATCGCCCTGTCCCAAGATGCTAGTAGATATCTCAGATCCCTCTCCAATATTGAGAGTTCTGGTGTCAATAGTTATATTACCGCCCCTTCCTGAACCCAATACATTTGTAGTTAAAAGAGAACCATTATTTAGAAGCAAATTTGCTGCTGCAATTGAAATACCTTGACCATCTAAATCTCCTAACGTGTCGGCAAAAATCCAACTCTTATCAGCTATATTTATATTTTTACCTCGTAGAATAATTTCTCCGCCACCTTGATCGCTAGTATTAATAAAAGCTCCATTACTAATTGATATATCTGCCGACTGTAGTTGGGAAGCAGGAGTTAAAGTCAAATTATTTTCATTAGTATTTAACTCTATATTTCCTTCTCCTGCTATTCCTAATAATTCCACGCGACCATTTAGAGCGTGCAAGCGACCTCCATCAATAACTATTTCTCCGCCAACCAAAAGAAAGCTTTCACCATTGGGAACTCTCAAACCCAATAGAGGCGTTTCTAAAAAATCAAATCCAGCAGGAGCGTTCGATCTATTTTCAATTCGTCCTGAATTCATTTGATTGAAGAAGAAAGCAGATGGTTTAACTGTCAGTAAAGGCGGTGCATCAGGCTCAGTAGCACTAAAAAAGCCCTGTTCGCCAAATTGAATCCCATCGGCTGTGGTACTGATAAAAGAACCATTAACATCTAAACTGGCATTTTTCCCAAAAATAATGCCATTAGGATTGATCAAAAATAAATCCGCATTACCCTGTACTCCCAGCCTACCCATAATCTCTGAAGCATCGGCACCAGTGACCCGACTAAAAATATTGGCAATGCCTTCTGGATTAGCAAAATATGCTCCTCTTCCCACTTCGACATTAAATTGGCTAAAACTATGAAAGAGATTATTACCCCGCTGCGCTCCACCTTCAATTAGTTCTGCTGGCAATCCTTCGATCTGATCATCGGGTATAACGGTTGAACTTTCATTGCCTAAAGTATTGTCTGGAACAATCTGACTCTGAGCTACAGCGAGTTGTGAAGCCATACCAAAAGGTTTATCGCTTAAAAAGCTCATGAGCATAGTTATCGAAACTAGGCAACTAAATAACCTCAGCTTTTTGTTTTTGTTGTGGCGATCTCCTTGACTCATTAAGGTCAAATTGAGTTTATTCATGCTCTATTTGGGATTGTTGTCTAAATTCAAGCGGATGGCAGCTTAATTCAAGGCTTATCTCTACTTTATTACTTCTATCTCTTATCTTTGCCACACTATCGCTTCTTGCGCCAGGTTTTCTAAACCTAAAATCTCTAATAAGCTAGTCCAATCATTTTTATAAGCTTTGTTTTGTGGTTCGCGATCTCGAAGAGAAGCTAAATTAGTCAGGGCATCGTACCAAATATCACGATCAACATAATCTAAATAGTTCTCAGGCTTATCAGTTTTTAACTGTGTATCAACCGTGGAGCTGAAACTAACCCTTTGAATCCAAGAGTCTACATAAATATATTCTGGTTGTGTTTCGGAGCGATCGCAAAAAACTCGAAAATACCAGTGATACTTTTGGTCTACTGCCAGAGCATATTGAGGAGCAGATGGAGCTTTAACACCAACAATACCACCATTTTTCGGCAAAGTAAGAGATTTACGATAAATATCTTCTCCCGCTTCATTTTGAATAATAAATTCTCCTAAAGGTGATTTTTGCGGAAGATTGGGAATATAAACCCAGAATGTCGGATGCCCAGAGATAGTTGTAGCTAAAAAAGACTTAGAGCTTGATTCTTTTTCCATCTCTTTCGCACCAGGTACAATAGCAGTGAGATTAGTGTTTAAAATCGGACAACCATTGCGACTCGCTCCTCCCTCACGACGACCAGTAGGAGCTCCATTTTCAGGTAATCTAGGTAATTTATTCGATGGTGTTTGGGTTTTTTGTTCAGAATTATTACTTTTGTTCGACGACTGGGAATATCCTGCTGTGGGAGCAAGGATAAAACTAAAAATTGTTAGTGCAACAGTACTTGTTAAAGAAAGTTGGTGGAGAGCTAATCGTTTAATCATCATAATTCAGTTCTCGTACTGAGATAATTGATGGCGGCAAATTGGCTAACTCACTGTCGATTATTCAGTTAACTACTTAATTTTTAGTCGAATAATGCGATCGCATTACTAATAAAACAGCTACTTGAGTTATGGTCAGAGCCAACAGAGACGGAATCAAAGGAATCCATAGTGCTTGCACAAGCATAGCAAAACAGTAGGTAAATAACAGTAAAATTACGGACAAGGTCGCTAATCCTAAATATAAAGGAGAGCGTAGCCACCAGACTATGATGCCCCCAATCATTGACCAGAGTACTATCCATAAAGACTCAACCCAAGTCGGCCACCACCAGAGTAAAGGTCTTTGATCTAAAACCGCACTCAAAATTTGACTTACCATATTGGCTTGGAGTGACACCCCTGGCACTTGTTTTTCAGCAAAAGTAGCTTGATTACTGTAGGGAGTACCCCAAGAATCCTTGCCACTAGCAGCAATATCACCAATAATGACAATACTATCTTTAATTTGCCTTGCTAATTCAGGATTAATTTGATCATTTAAAAGATCTCTGAGGGAGACTTGTTCAGCAATGTCTACAGGAGAACGTAAAGAACGATAATTTAAGAGTATTTGATAGCCTGTGGCATCTACTTTTTGATAACCGCTAGTGTGATTGGTAAGTCGATGCAAAACCACATTGCCAATTTTAAGTTCTCCTTTCGAGGTGACCTTGACCTGAAAACCTTCGTGATGAAGATAATGAGCAGCTAGTTGAAAATTAAAAGCATATTCTGCCGCACAGGGAGAGGTAACTGAAGGGGTTAAATGTAAGATATGGCGACGAATTATCTCAATATCATCAGAGACAAAATCACTAAAACCCAATCGAGACTGGGAAACTTCAGGAGGAGGTGAAGTCCCATTTTGATCACCATCTTGAGGAGAAGGAACTTTACAGAGGGCAAATAAACGTTGATCTTCCCGAAGACGTTTTGCTAGTTCTGAGTATTGAGGATTTACTGCAAAATCTCGATAAATATCTAAACCAATAGTTCTGGGTTGATATTGTTCTAATTTTTGTAATAATTGTAAAAAAGCAACATCTGAAAGAGACCAACGCATTGGCATCATCATTTGGTTTTGATATTGAATATCTTGTTCATCTACTGTCACTATAAGCAGGCGTTGATCTTTCATTTCCAAAGGTCTTAATGCCATAAGATGATCAAAAGCCTGTAACTCGATCGGCTGGATGAATCCTAAATATCTAATACCAATAATCAGAAAAGCACTCATTAAACTTAATGCCAAAACTTTATGAAAATCCCTAAAAAAAATTAGTTTAAAGTAACTTAAAAACCAAGGGTAAGAATAGGTTGGAATTAAAATCTTGGTATTATTTGCACTGTTTTGGTTTACAGTTGATTCAACCTTGCTTATATTTTCATGGGTGGCTAATTGTTCTAAAATAAATCTGGATTTGTGTAGTCGCAGTTCAAGTGACGGCTCCATTAACTCATCAATCAAATCAGCAAACCATGATGATACTTGCGATGCTTGATCCCGCCAAATTAATTTCTTTGTTTGGGTATTTTCGGGTAAATTATCAGGACATATTCCAGTAAGTAAATGAACAAAGGTACGCCCTAAAGCAAAAAAATCCGACTGATATCCAGCTTTTCCGCTTACTTGCTCTGGAGCGGTATATCCTGATGAGTAAACCCGTGTAATATCTCCTTCTTCTAATTTATCGACATAGGTATTAGTAATCTTTCTAGCAGCACCAAAGTCGATTAATTTCAACTGTCCATCAGGACAAAGCATTATGTTAGAAGGCTTAATATCTCGATGTAATATTGCTGCTTGATGTACCTGGGTCAAAATTATAGCTAATTGTCGCAACCAATCAATAGCCAGAGCTTCAACCAATGGATTGTTTTGCTCAATCCAGTCCTGAAGATTCTGCCCGATAATTTTCTCCATCACCAAGCAGCGTAATTTTTGACCATTATCAAGGCTAAATACAAAATCAGCATATACCCTAGGTATATGCTGATTTTGAAACTTTTGAAGCAGTTCTGCTTCTTGCTCAAATAGCTCGATTAATCGCTGACGCTTGGTAGTCAAAATTTTGATAACTTTGATAGTACCTAAGTTATCAATTTCAAATATTTCAGTACTATGCTGTTGGTTTAATTTTCGTAGAGGTTTGATAAGGCGATATCGTTCATTGATAACCAAACTTGAGCTACAACTCAAACAACGTTCTAAATCGTCAAGATTATAGCGGTTTAAACATTTAGGATTGATACAGTAACTCATTAGTTTATCGCCGACAAAATATTTCTTTCAGTTTTAAGTTGTATAAAATAAAAATTAAGAATAATTGAATATTTTTTGATCATTTAACTTTGTGTTTAATTCTAAAAGCAAATTTTGGATATTTTCTTTAGCATATCCTATCGTTAAAGGAGTCTTACCTTTGAGTAAAGTTAAAATTTGAACGAGTTGTTCTTCAATTAATTGTTCGTCGCGCAGAATTGAGTATAGTTTTTCTGTAATCAGGGTCAATGTCCAAGATTTTTGTTTCTGCTCACTATCATCAGAATCAGCTTTTTTCCATAAAACATAATTACTCAAAAATTTCATGTTGGTTAACTTTTGGCTCTTACTAACCGTTTGAATTTCTTGACAAAGTTTTTCAATTGCTTGGGAGATGACATATTGAGCAACTACTGGCTGTTGAAGAGCAAAAAAAACTTCTCGATCAGCTACTGTTTTATCGATCAGCGACCTCCTTAACAAAGATTCTAGTACCTCCATTATTTCTCCTGGTGTTAGAGGAAATCTAGGATTTGATAGCAGCTGGGTTAAGGAAAGTGCCGAAGATTCAATTCCCAGCCAATACAAAATTTCTTCTTCCGAATTAGACAATCGTTCAAACTGCTCGTCTAACAAATCTTCCAAATCGCCAAAGATAATGGTTTGGTGTTTTAGAAAAGTAGTAACTCTTCCCCCAAATAAATCTTGAATTGTGTTGCTTACCATTTTTAGAGCCAGGGGATTACCACGATAGAGTTCGATTAAATCGTCCCATTTATCTGGCTCCAAAAGATTTTTGGCTGCTAAGATTTTCCGTGCATCTTGGTGCAATCCAGTCAGTTGTAGTGAGCGAACGGGTAAAGTTTTACCCTCTAGTAAGGCAATTTCTTTAAGCTGATCGCGACTAGTTAAAATAAGACAGCTTTGATGGGGAATAGCTGCTAAAGTCTGAATCAGCTCTCGATAATCTTGATATTGTTCTTGATAGTATCCTGCCAACTCCCCCGAACGCATAATTGTCTCTACATTTTCTAACAAAAGTAGACAACGATGTTTTTGCAGATGATCGATAAGTTGTGATACTGACTCTTCTACAGTTGATAATAATTTTGTTTCCTGTTTTGAAGAGAAAGACGCCAAAAGCTCTACTGCTAGCTGTTCCTTAGACGAGGCATGGCGCAAACTCCGCCAAATTACATATTCAAATTCCTGCTCCACCTGTTTGGCACACCTAACTGATAAAGCAGTTTTACCGATTCCTCCTATCCCGACAATCGCTATAAGTCGACAACGATCTCTGACAGTCCACTGTTCGAGTAGGTCAAGTTCTTCCTTTCGTCCGTAAAATATAGATACATCTGGTGCTTCACCCCAATCTCTAACTTGATTTGAGTTTGGGTTAATTCCTATAACTCTGGGTTTTTGATTCTCAGCTAGGAGTGAGGCGGAATTATTGATCAAAGGCAGCACTGGTTGTGAGATTTTATCCCAGCGTTTTTCAATTAGGGAACGTAAATTTGTTTTACTAACATTTTCCCCTAGCACTTTGGTTAGTAATTTCCAGAGTTTAGGACCAGCAGCTTGTTTAATATAGGTTAGGCTATAGCGGTTATTTTCTACTATTTGTTCATAGGTTTTTCCTTGCCAAGCACCGCGAAATAGAGTCGCGTCAACCTCTTTGAGATGTTTGCCAGTTTCAGTAAATACTAAAACATCTAAAGCTATTAATATTTCTTCAAGATTCATTTTGGGGTTGTGTGCTGGTTCATTTTGCTTCATGGATAGAAAAGTTATGCTTACCTAAAATTAACTATAGTTAAAAAGTTAACTATAGTATATATTAAAAGTTAACTACTTAAAAGGAGTTAACTATGGCTATTTTTAATCAGATTTTATTAAAAGATAGTACAAGATTATTTCTTATGCCCAAACAAGAACTATTTTTTTCTCGTATTGCGAGCGTCAATATGATGGATGCTATATTCTGGGTTAATTCAGCAGCTAAAATCATTTGGGTTAATGATGCAGTATGCAGCTTGACAGAATATGCTCGTGAAGAACTCTTGTCGATGAATATTTACGACCTCAATTTAGATTTAGCACGGCCACAATGGTCTAAATATCAGGCAGATCTTGAACAAGAAGAATTTCTCATCGTTGAATGTTTCCACTGCACAAAAAAAGGTCAGATATTTCCCATAGAATTGAAAATTGCAAGTGTCGAGTATGAAGGTCAAAAATATAATTGCATTTTGCTACGGGACATTTCTCAGCCAAAATAAGCGATCGCGATGAGATTTTAGGGCGCGTTTAAGCGTCGTGTGATTACTTTTTTGGTTGTAAATTGACTAAAAGCAGCAAAAGCCCTTACTAAAAAAATTGTAAATTCAGACAAATTGGAGCTGACTATGAATTTGAACTATCTCAAATACAAGGAGTATTCGTCCCAAAATTACTGGAAGAACACAACATAGTTCTTTTGCTAATTCTCTTATTGCTTCAGGAGCTGGGCTAGCGATAATTCCAGACCGAATTACAATTCCTGGCGTAATCACTTTACCTTTTTCCGATTTTAGCATTACTCGTTTAGTTGGTTTTAAATGGACAGCAGATGGGGACTCTGAGATTATTCGCTTTTTTCGTCTATTTTCATCTTCTCTTATTCTCGAAAACTCAATTACTAGGTAATTTTTATCCCTATGACTCAAAAACAATTTATTGGTTCTGAAGCCCAAACGACCTACAGTGAGGCAAAAGTAGTTATTCTCCCCATTCCTTACGAAAAAACCACTACTTATCGTCAAGGTTGTCAAAATGGTGCTGCGGCAATCATTGAAGCTTCAGACCAACTAGAAGCCTATGATATTGAGTTAGAAAGAGAAATTTGCCAAGAAATGGGAATTTTTACCTATGATGCGATCGCAGATACTAGAATCAATCCCGATCTAACTCCAGAAGCGATGATCGAGATTACTGCCACCACAGTATCTAAACTGATTGCCGATCATAAATTTGTTATTGCGCTGGGCGGGGAGCATAGCATCACTGGAGCTGTGGTTAAAGCCTATAAACAAGCTTTAGGCGAAGAACTGTTTACCGTAATTCAGATAGACGCTCATGGAGATATGCGTCATAGTTACGAAGGCTCAATCTACAACCATGCTTGTGTAATGCGTCGCGTTCTAGATCTGGGATTGCCTACCCTACCCATAGGTATCCGCAGTATTTGTCTAGAAGAAGCTCAATTAATCAAAGAAAAGCAAATCCCCGTAATCTGGGCGACGGATATCTATCGTCAATCAAATTGGAGCGAAAAAGCGATCGCCAAAATCACTACTAAAAAAGTTTTTATTACTATCGATCTAGATGGACTCGATCCTAATTTGATGCCTGGTGTGGGTACTCCAGAACCTGGCGGATTAAACTGGTACGAATTAACTCAATTTTTAGCTGCGGTATTTGCTCAATATCAAGTGCTAGGTTGTGACATTATGGAATTAGCACCTTCTTCGGATTCGGTAGTCTCAGAATTTACCGCCGCTAAACTAGTTTATAAACTAATCGGTTATCAAAGTAACTTTGCCTAAAACAATTACATCTACACTTAGTGCTGGTTAAAATTGATAAAGTTGGGTGTTTCCTGATTAAAACCAACGGCTTTTTAATTGTTAGTGAAAATAACTTTATAGGAAATAGTTTTTATGAACACAACTGAAAATACAATAGGCAATTATGCACCAGATTTTGAAATACCAGGCATAGATAAAGAGGTATATCATCTAGGTAGCTGTCGTCAAGCATTTAAGGCGATCGCTGTGGTTTTTATGAGTAATAATATCCCCGATGTTGATAGCTATATAGAGCGTCTCAACCAGATTCAAGCTGAATTTATCGATCAAGGTTTTACGATAATTGGCATAGATTCTAATCATCGTCAAGAATCAATTGCCGAAAGTTTTGAGTTGATGAAAAACTATGCCCAAGCAAAGAATATAACCTTTCCCTATCTGCGAGATCCCACTCAGGATGTGGCTAAATCCTTCAAAGTGCAGTTAATGCCTACCATCTTTTTACTAGATAGTGACGCAGTAATTCGCTATGAAGGAAGGATTGATGACTGTGCAGAATCAGCCGATCAAGTTACTAATCACTACTTGCGCAATAGTATTGCGGCTTTGCTCTCGGGAAAAGCGATCGCTGAAGACTATATTAAACCAGTAGGCTCTCCTATTGAATGGCGATCACAAAAATAAATCTAATTGGCATATATCTTATACGACAAAAGACAGAAAGCTGCTATCTTATGGGGAGGTAAATAACAAGGAAGATCGAGGTTTATTTTTCTAGGAATGAGTTACCAGCGGGTTTTATTAAAACTAAGCGGCGAAGCCTTAATGGGCAATCTAGGCTATGGCATCGATCCCACAGTAGTCGCCGAAATTGCTCAGGAAGTAGCCGACGTTGCCAACAGTGGCGTACAAGTCGCAATTGTGGTTGGCGGCGGTAATATTTTCCGCGGCATGAAGGCATCAGCGGCGGGCATGGATCGAGCAACGGCTGATTATATCGGCATGATTGCGACAGTTATGAATGCCATGACTTTACAAGATGCTTTAGAAAGAATCGGTATTCCCAATCGGTTGCAAACTGCTATTTCGATGCAGGAAGTAGCCGAGCCATATATTCGTCGTCGTGCCATACGTCACTTAGAAAAAGGTAGAGTTGTTATTTTTGGTGCAGGTTCGGGAAATCCCTTCTTTACCACTGATACCACTGCTGCGCTTAGAGCTGCCGAGATTGATGCTGAAATCATCTTTAAAGCGACCAAAGTCGATGGTATTTACGATTCTGACCCCAAGCAAAACCCTGAGGCTCGCCGTTACCAAAGCTTGACATACAATCATGTCCTAACTAACGAATTAAAAGTAATGGACAGTACGGCGATCGCTTTGTGTAAAGAAAACGATATTCCTATTTTAGTCTTTGATCTTTCGGTTAGCGGTAATATTATGCGTGCAACCAAAGGAGAACCTGTTGGAACTATTGTCGGAGGAAACTGTGAAGTTAGCTGAAATTAAAGACCGTATGCAAAAGACTGTTGAGGCAACTCAAAGGTCTTTTAACACTATTCGTACAGGGAGGGCTAGCACCTCCTTGTTAGACCGTGTAATGGTGGATTATTATGGCGCTGAGACACCATTAAAATCTCTCGCTAGTATTAGTACCCCAGATGCTACCACAATTATGATTCAACCCTACGATCGAAGTAGTATGGGTCAAATTGAAAAAGCGATTTCCATGTCAGATATTGGTTTAACGCCGAATAATGATGGAGAGATAATTCGACTGAATATCCCCCCTCTCACTAGAGAACGCCGTAAAGAATTGGTCAAAATGGCGGGAAAACTAGCAGAAGAGGGGAAAGTCGGGATTCGTAATATTCGCCGAGATGCGATCGATGAGGTTCGTAAAGAGGAAAAAAACGGCGATATTTCTGAAGACGAATCGCGGGATATACAGGATGAAATTCAAACTGTTACCGATATTTTTAACAAGAAAATTGATGAACTACTAGCTGTAAAAGAGCAAGATATCACTACTGTTTAAGTTATAAGTTGTAAATCTTCAGTATTTGGACAGTATTTGAACTCTTCATCCTGAACATCACAAGAATACCCCAAAAATACCGCTGAAAACAGCATCGGGATGCTTAGTTCCGATGCTGCTTTCACTATTTATTTATCTCACTGTTTATATTAACTACGCTTAGATCATCATATAAGGCTAAAAGCTGATGTTATACCCTACCCTTGTGGTACAGCTATTTTGTCAATCATGAGCGATATTTTTTTGTTGATTGTTGATTCCTGGTTGTTGATTGCTCGAAGGGGGGATTCCTTCGATGTTGATGATCCCTTGGATGACTGAACCGACAATAGGTGCAGCAACGGTAGAACCAAAAGTATATTTGCCGTGAGGTTCATCTACTACGGCTAGAACAGCATAACGAGGAGCTTCTACAGGAAAAATTCCGACAAAACTGGTTATCTTAGCCGTTTTGTCATAGCCCCCTTCGGTAACAGCTTTCTGGGAAGTTCCAGTCTTTCCAGCAATTTTGTAACCAGGAATTTTAGCCGCGTAACCACTACCTTGCTCAACAACCTGTTCCATCATTTCTAAAACAGTATGAGCATTTTTAGGAGAAAAAATTTCTTTGCTGGTTGTAGGAAGAGAATAATGAAGATAGCCTTGATAATCTGACAAACCACGCACTACATGAGGAGTCATCAATTTGCCTTTATTAGCCAGTGCCGCATGGATTTGAATTAACTTAAGGGGTGTTAAAGAGAAACCTTGACCAAAAGCTGTGGTAGCAGGTTCGATCGCTCTGACAGTAAATTCTACTTCATTTTTAAGTCTGCCTGTGGTGTACCCAGGAATGTCGAATTCTACTTCGTCTTGTATACCCAACTCTTGTAAATCCCGATAATAGTCAATGGGATTCATGCGACTCATGACTTTAATCATGCCCACGTTGCTAGAATACTGCAAAATTTCGGTTAGAGTTAAATTGCCCCGCGCGCCATCTGTTTCAAAGTCGTGGTTGCGTACCAAAGCATCATCGATTTGAATTTTTCCCGTGTCATTAAAAGTATCCTGAGGAGAAATCACTCCTGCATCTAATGCTAGGGCGATATTAATTGGTTTAAAAGTAGAACCTGGTTCGTAAAGATCGGTAATTGCCCAATTTTTAAACAGTTCAATGCCGTATTTATAATATGTATTAGGATCGTAGGTAGGTTCAGATACCAAAGCTGCGATCGCACCATCGCGCACATCCATGACAATTACTGTACCTCGTTTTGCCTTGTATTCATCCATTTGCTTTTTCAAGGCATTGCGGGCAATCTGCTGTAAACGCAAGTCAATAGTAAGCTGCAATCGCAGATCGTCGAAATTAAACATCTGTTGCGATCGATCCAAGTCGCCTGGATGAAAAACAGCTTCATTATTGCTAAAGCTACGCTTCATTTTCCAACTAATCGGCTCACGTTTTAATAATTGATTTTGGGTGTATTCTACCCCTGCTTGAGGAGTGCGGGTACTATCGCGGTTGACATAGCCTGTAACTTCGGCTGCCATCTCTTTGTGGGGATAAAAACGGGAATAGTTTTGTTTTAGATCCAAACCATCAATTTGCAGCGCAGCAATTTTTTCCTTAGCTGACTCTGGTAAGTCTTCTGCGAGGAGAATTCCCCAATCTTGTTTACTAAAAATTTCCACTAACTCTGCGGCAGTTTTATTTTCTAAGATATCTGCTAACTGTTCAGCAATTTCTGTTGCTGCTACAGGTTCTGAGTTGCGGATGAATATTTTAGGATGGACGTAAAGTGTATAAGTAATGCGATCTGTAGCTAACACACTTTGTTGGCGATCAACAATTTGACGACGAGGAATATAAAAATTCAGTTTAGTAGTTTGTTGATCCCTAGCTATCTCGGTTAATCTTTTGCCGTCAGGTGCTTGTTCGTACTTAATAATAGGATCAATAATCTGCAAATAATATAGTCTGGATGTTAATCCCACTGCTCCTAAAATTAAAATTCCCCATACTAGAAATAGCCGCAACACGTACTGGTTAGATTTTTGATTATTGGAAGTAGTCTTTTGTCTCCGACGACTACTTGCTGGCAAAGTGCGATTACCCTTCGCTTTGGCTTGGGGGTGGCGGCTTTTTACTGAGGTTAAGGGAATTTTAAACTTAGATTTGGTCATGATTGAGCCATAAAACAAACAATAAAAAATAAAACCTCAGAATTTATACCCAAGATAAATATAAGAAGAGCAGACTTAATTTAATATCCCAGTGAATTGTACTTTAGTTCTATGATGTTTTGAGCCTCTGCTTCTTGTTGGTTTGGTTGGGTTTTGATACTTACTTGGGCTGGAGTAATAAAAACTGCTTCTTCTGGCTTAGATATCGATAAATTACGATCTTGTCCTGCCTGTTGGGCAATTTGATATTTAAGACTCTCGTTAATTGCTATAAGTTGACGCTCTTGACCTTGTAAGTTTTCTAGATTTCTATATTCTTGACTCCAAAGTTGAGGAATATTAACGGTTGACATATAAAGTCCGATACTAGCCGCCATTGAAACTAAGGCTAAACCAAAAGAAGTTCTTTGTACCAAAGACAAAGTCTCTAAGTTTGCAGGAATACTCTTTGCTTGAGGAAAATTGGCAGGCGATTTTACAGTAATTTGCTTTGTTTTTTGATACCGAGAAGATGCTTGTTTTCGCTTTTGTTTGGGTTTTGGAGGATAAGATTCAGCAGGAAAACTAGGTTGGCGAAGAGCAGACATATCTTAATCTCCGTATTTTTGAAAAGGAGTTGTTGGGCGAATTTTAACTCAATTTTCCAAAAAGTTCCATTTCTCTGAAAAGATATATTTGACTATTAGTTTCGGTAGTGCAGAGTAAAATCAAACAGGAACAGAATCGAGAACGCAACGTATTTATAGAGTTTTAAAGAGTCCAAATAATAAATTAAGGTACAAAATCACATGAAAATATGATATTGTACTTCTTTTAATAGACGCTAAATATTATCAAATAAAAACAATATACAAACAAAAGTGAATAAACCAATTCTTTTGTCTACCCCTCATATAGGAGATCGCGAACTAGAGTTTGTCAAAGAAGCTTTCGATACAAATTGGATTGCTCCTGTTGGTCCTAATATAGACGCTTTTGAAAAAGAATTTTGTCGAGTAGTTGGCTCGCAGCACGCTGCTGCGGTCTCTTCTGGTACAGCAGCTCTACATTTAGCTTTAAAATTAGTTGGAGTTACCACTGGAGATGAAGTATTTTGCTCCACGTTTACTTTCATTGCCAGCGCAAATCCAATTACCTATTTAGGAGCTAAACCAGTTTTCATCGATAGTGATCGCACTTCTTGGAATATGAGTCCAATTCTCCTAGAAAAGGCTTTAATTGAGCGTGCCAGAATAGGGAATCTCCCCAAAGCAGTGGTGTTAGTTCATCTTTATGGGCAAAGTGCCGATATCGACCCGATTTTACAGATATGCGATCTCTATTCTGTACCTCTAATTGAAGATGCTGCCGAAGCTTTAGGCGCAACCTACAAAACCCGATCTCCTGGTACTTTTGGGCGCATCGGAATTTTTTCTTTCAATGGGAACAAAATCATTACTACTTCTGGTGGAGGAATGTTAGTTTCTGATGATGCTGGCCTAGTTAATCAAGCCCGGTTTCTGGCAACTCAAGCTAGAGAATCCGAAGTTTACTATCAACACACTCAGATTGGGTACAATTACCGATTAAGTAATGTTTCAGCAGGTATTGGGCGCGGTCAATTATTAGTACTTCCAGAAAGAGTTGCTGCCCGCCAACGTAATTTTAAAATTTATCAGCAAGCTTTGGGCAATTTATCAGGGGTAGAATTTATGCCTGAAGCCGATTATGGAACTAGTACTCGATGGTTGACTTGTTTGACCTTCGATTCTGATGTCTCTGGGATTGATCGAGAAAAGGTTCGTTTACGGCTTCTTGAACAACAAATAGAAACTCGTCCTGTTTGGAAACCTCTACATTTACAGCCAGTATTTGCCAATTGCGAGTCTATTGCTGGTGAAATAGCCGAAGATTTATTTAACAAAGGTCTGTGCTTGCCTTCTGGTTCAAATTTAACTGATGAAGATTTAGAGCGTGTAATTCATGAAATCAAGAAAATATATCATTAAATCTTGACAAAAGCTTGTTTTTAAATCTTGACTAGTTCATGTATCATATTTTAAGTATATTTGCACACCTAATTTCTTTTTGAATTATTTAAAAATCTTTTAATTTAAGGATAAAATTTTTTATGAATTCTTCACAATCTTCTCCAGGTCTTGATCAATATTGGCAAGTAGTCAAAAGGCATTGGGTTCCAGGGACAGCAGCTTTTCTCTCAGTTTTAACGCTGGGAATTCTTGCTACCATAACCAAAGAAGATATTTATGAAGCCAAAGCTAAATTAAGATTTAAGGGAAATACCGTTAGTTCGTCTCTCACCGACGCAAGTAAAGCACTTGGTGAACTTTCGCCTTTAGGAGAAGAGGGGAATCCTGTCGATACAGAAGCGCAAGTGCTGCAATCAGTTCCACTAGTTAAGAAAACCATTAATCATCCAGAACTACAGCTAAAAAATGAAGATGGAGAAGAATTAAGTGTTGATGCATTTCTGAAAAACCTTCAAGTTGGTTTAGTTTCGACGACAGATGTGCTTCAGGTTTCTTACCGAAGTAATAACCCTGAAAACGCTGCCAAAATTGTCAATATTTTAATTGAAAATTATTTAGCAAATAATATCGAAGTTAACCGAGAAGAAGCAGTCTTCGCCAGACAATTCTTAGAAAAACAGTTACCAAGGGTAGAGCAATCTCTGCTGAAAACTGAAAGTTTAATCCGCCAACTTAAAGAAGAGAATCAACTTATTAATCCTGAAGAAGAAAGTATCTCCTTAATTGATATTGTGGAACAGCTAGACGGGAAAAAAGCTGAAATAAGAAGCCAGATGGCTAACGTTAATTCTCAAGCTGAATATCTGACAAATAAACTAGGCCTTGATTCTGAACAAGCCGTCGCGGTATCCACCATCAGCCAATCTCCCGAAATACAAGACACCATAAATCAGCTTCAAAAAGTAGAATCTGAGTTGGCACTAGGCAAAGCTCGTTTTACCTCTAACAGCCCTAAAATAGAGCAACTACAAGATCAGATAAATGCTCTAGAAACCCTGCTGAAAAAGCAAACTCAAGACATTGGTGGCGTTGCAACACAAAAGCTTTTCCAAAACGCTAAAGCTGGATTGATTCAACAACAGCTTACTAGCGAGTTAGTTAAATTAGAAGCTAGTAATATCGGTTTAAGCAAACAATTGAATAGTCTTAACGAAACAGAAGAACATCAGAGGCAAAGGATGACTAAACTGCCTCAGGTAGAACAAAAATTGCGTCGGTTAGATCGACAAATAGCTGCTTATCAATCTAGTTATCAAGTTTTATGGGAACAACTTGAGAAGGTTAGAATTGCTGAAAATCAGAACAGTGGCAGCGTACGGGTAATTGCTAAGGCGGTTGTTCCTGATGAACCAGCATCTGCTCGCTCGATTGGCTATTTAGCTTCTGGATCTCTAGCTTTTTTAGCTGCCGCCGGGGTAATTTATCTATTAGAAATTAGTGACAAATCGATTAAAACAGTTGAGGAAGCCAAGCAAATATTTGGTTATACATGGCTGGGTGTAATTCCCGATCTCGATCAAATCAAGTTAGCTAGTTTATCAGAATCAAATCCAGACTTCATTATTCCGAAATTGCTAGTCAGAGACTATCCATCGTTGCCAGTCAGTGAATCCTATCGAATGCTGCAATCTAACTTAAAGTTTCTTAGCTCTGATAAAAAAGTTAAAACTATAGCCGTTACCAGCTCAGTTACTCAGGAAGGCAAATCTTCCATAGCATCTAACTTAGCAGCTGCTATGGCTCAAGTAGGAAACAAAGTATTATTAATTGATGGGAATTTGCACCATCCCACTCAACATCACATTTGGAATATTTATAACGATAGCGGCTTGAGTAATGTTATTGCCGAGCAACTTGATCCAAGAGTGAGTGTTCAAGAAGTAATGCCCAATCTTGATCTTCTTACTTCTGGAGTTGTTCCTCCTTCTCCAGCGACGCTGTTGGATTCTCAGCGAATGAGAATGCTAATGGACTATTGGTCAGAACGTTATGATTTTGTAATTATTGACACTCCACCATTGGATTTAGCAGCCGATGCTCAGATTATGGGGCGCATGGCTGACGGAGTTCTATTAGTTGTCAAACCAGGAGCGGTGGAGAAAGCACAGGCTAGCTTTACCAAGGAGCTTTTAGAACAATCCGGACAAAATATACTGGGGATCGTCTTTAACGCGGTTAGTCATAAAATCAACCCACGCAATTATTATTATTATTCCCTCGATGGAAAGCAGAACCTTATAGAGTCAGAAAAATTATTAGGTTACGAAAAAGAGGAATTGTGGGAAAGCGTTTCTCGTTTAGCAACAGAATCGAAGAAAAATAAACTTGATTCTAATTTGGATGCTGAACAGCTCGAAGTCGCTCCTCTAGATAAACTAGAAGCGATGGTTGGTTATTTACAAGAAGATTTAGCAGATTTAATTCGACTGGTAAAAGAACAAGAAGATGAGCTTTTAATACAACGTCAGGTGGTGAAAAAGCTACAAAGAAAAGCCAACATTGCTAGCGAGAACGAGCTTTCTAATTTGCAAAATCAATTAGAACAAGAGCAAGAAAGAAAACGGATGTTAGATGAGACTTTAATTGGTCAGAGACGTAATCTTGAGAAAAGAAAAGAAATGTTATATTTATACCAACAGGTATTAGAGAATAGGCAAAACATTTATCGCACTTAAGGGTCGGTGATTAGGCGTGGGGGATTAGATATTGATATATAACTATCCCCTCTGTTATTTCGGCTCTGACAGTCTATCTAAGCGATCGCAACAGTTTTTAAGGCAAATATCTTTTTAATCACATCAGCCACTACCTTATCAGGAGTGGAAGCTCCAGAGGTTACTCCCACCGTAATTGCGCCTTCTGGTAGCCAGTTTTCAACGATTTTGATCGCTTTATCTAAAGGCTTGTGTTCTAGACGATCGCGACTGATAATTCGCTCTACACTATCGATATGATAAGAAGGGATACCGTATTCAACGGCTATCTCTTGCAGGTGAGTAGTATTAGAAGAATTAAAACCGCCAATCACAATCATTAGGGATAAATCTTCTTTAACTAAATCTAACATCGCATCTTGCCTTTCTTGAGTTGCATCGCAGATGGTATTAAAGCTCATAAAATGCTCGTTCAACTCGGTGGGACCATATTTTTTGAGCATGGTTTGTTCGAGTAGCTTGCCAATCTGCTCAGTTTCGGTTTTGAGCATGGTAGTTTGATTAGCAATGCCTAGCCTTTGTAAATCTCGATCAGGATCGAAACCTTCGGAATAGGCGTGTTTAAACTTTGCTAAAAACTCTTCTTTATCGCCACCATTGAGAATATAGCTAGTAACGTATTCAGCCTCTTTTAGATTTAATACTACCAAATAGCGATCGGCAAAAGAACTAGTAGCGACCGTTTCTTCGTGAGCATATTTACCGTGAATGATTGATGTATAGTCGCGTTTTTTGTGTTTTTCGACTGAATTCCAGACTTTAGACACCCAGGGACAAGTTGTATCAATGATCGCGCAGCCTTTATCGTTAAGTAACTGCATTTCTTGAACGCTGGCACCGAAAGCTGGCAAAATCACCACATCCCCAGCCCCGACCACCGAAAAATCTTTCTGATCATCAATAACAGCGATAAAACCAACATTCATCTCTCGTAAACGCTGATTAACCGAAGGATTATGAATAATTTCGTTAGTAATCCAGATTTTTTCTGTGGGAAAATGCTGACGAGCTTCATAAGCCATTGCTACGGCTCTTTCCACACCCCAACAAAAGCCGAAAGCTTCTGCTAATCGAATTGTCACTTCGCCTTGTTGTAAGCGATAATTGCGATCGCGAATCGTTTGAATTAGATCGCTTTGATACTCTGTATCCATTGCCCCTGCAACTTCTGCTTCGCGACCAAATCCTCGACGGTGATAATTTTCAGATTGTTGTAGAGAACGTTTAAAAGCTTTAGTATCCATTTTTTTATCGCTCATTTTTTAGGTAATAAGGCAATCCACAAGTCTATCTATGTCTATTTATATTTAATCTGACAAGGGTAAATTCTGATGCACTCACTACCAATAATTTAATTAATCTTTGGGTAATAGCTTTTTTTGCCGATATTCCCAAAGAATTGGAGTTAGTAACAAAATAATAGCTAAAACCAAAGCGGCTATTCCCGCTTGAGCAATCCAGCCAACAATCTGCTCCAAAGAAACTATTCTGCCTAAAAAGAAAGATAAGCTAACGATAGTAGTCGCCCAAACCGCAGCACCACCAAAGTTATATAGTAAAAATTTCTTGTAGGGCATTTGAGTAATACCAGCTAGCGGTCCCGCAAAAATCCGCAATAAAGTGATAAAACGACCAAAAAAGACAGCTTGAGCCGCATTTTTGCTATAACGTTCCCTCGCCAACTCTAATTGCTGCTCTTGAATCCTAAAAATACTTGCTACTTTTACTAAAAGTTGCCAACCGCCAACTTTGCCAATCAAGTAACCAAAATTATCTCCTAAAACTGCTCCAGCGATCGCACTACTTAATACCCACCAATAATTTAATTCGCCACTCCCTGCCAAAAAACCACCAGTAATTACGATAGTTTCTCCTGGTAAAGGAATGCCCGTATTTTCGATCGCAATCCCCACAAACACCGCCCAGTAACCATAAAGGCGGGCGACTTCTTGCAAATTATCTAATGTGAACAGTTCTATGGACATTCAGAGTCTTAACAAAGATTTACATTCTCCCATATCTTGACGCGAATTAGGTAAGAGTGTCAATTATTACAATGAGCAATAAATGTAATGATTTAAGTTGGGACTAGTTCACCTGGACGCAGTTTTGACCATTTCCCTGCTTCTTGGACAAAGCTTTGACAGCCGACAACATCCCATTCCATCTCAATTATTTCGTCTTGAGTACGGATATTGACATTAATAGTCGGTTCGGTTGGCTCAAAATCTGGAGTCTCGGTTAAATGGACTTGCTGGTGTTGGGTTTCTACTGCATTGTAAGTTTGACAGCGATCAACAAAATGACAGTTAACACAAATACACATGGTTCTTAACTATATATTATTGAGCTTCATGCTTTAATTGTTAATTTAGCTCAGACCGAGATATATTTGGAGATTTTATTTAAATAAATTTGGATGATTTTAAAACAACTAGAATCGTATCTAGCTGCTGTTGACTTTCCTTTCGATTTAAGTTTATTACCTGCCTCGGCTTATTTAGTGGGAGGTTCAGTTAGAGATGCTCTACTTCAGCGTCACAAGACTCATATCGATTTGGATTTTGTGTTACCTGAAAAAGCGATTGAAACAGCCAGAGAATTGGCTCATCGCTATAACGGTGGCTTTGTTGTTTTAGATGAAGTTAGACAAATTGCCAGGGTAGTTTTTCCCCAGGGAACATTAGATTTAGCTTTACAAGCAGGAAATAGCCTTGAAGCCGATCTACATAGGCGCGATTATACCATTAATGCGATCGCTTATAATCTTGCAGCACAACAATTAGTCGATCCTCTACAGGGACTGGCAGATATAGAACAGGGGCTGATCAGGATGATTTCTCCAGCTAACTTAGAAGACGATCCCCTGCGACTACTTCGAGCTTATCGACAAGCAGCACAGCTAGATTTTACGATTGAAGAGAATACTAGAGCCGCAATTTGCGATCGCGTCTTACTATTAAAAACTATAGCAGCAGAGAGAGTTCAAACTGAATTAAATTATATTTTTACTAGTCCCCTGGGCAATAAATGGCTGGCGGCTGCTTGGTCAGATGGGTTGTTAGAGTCTTGGTTGCCAAATATAGATCAGGAAAAAATAGAGCAATTAACAGCAGTCGAGAAAGCTATTGAAGATTGTCAAGCTCAAGGGTTTAATTTTGCTGATAACTATTCAGACTTAATAATTTTAGCTAAATTAGCCACTTTATTATCATCTAAGCCAGTTACCGCCGAAACGGAATTAAGTCAATTAAAATATTCTCGCACCCAGATTAAAGCTGTGGTATCTGCGGTCAAACAGTTGCCACAACTACCACGAATGAAATCTTTAATGAGCTTAAGAGAGCAATATTTTTTCTTTTTAGAAATTAAAGATGTATTTCCTGTTTTAATTATTAGAGCGATCGCAACTGGAGTTGATTCCGCGATTACCACTCCTCTAATTAAACGCTATCTAGATCCCCAAGATCAAGTTGCCCACCCCCAACCCTTAGTTACAGGTAATGATTTAATTCTTGAATTAAACATCAAACCTTCTCCTATAATTGGCAAAATACTCACAGAAATCCAAATAGCCTATATCGAAGCTAAAATAGCTACACCCTCAGAGGCTTTAGAATTAGCTGCCGCCCTAATAAAATCAAATTAACTTATACCAAATCTGATTAGATGACCCAGTAGGGGCGATTCGCGAATCGCCCCTACTGAGATGAACGATTTTATAGACAGTGTTTATAAAACGTATTTAATATTACAAATCAGTTTAAGTATTCAAAAGAAATTTTCTAATAAACTTACAGTCTGAGCTTTTCTTATTTGCAAGTTAAAACTATCAAAAGTTATCAATTATTAATTGTTATCTTGCCACAACACAATAACTTATCAGATTCAATAGTTAATTGCTCGATCGCAACTTCTGTTCCCAAATCAATCTCTAATTGATTGACATAATTAGGCAGTAATTGCGCTGTCGTTTCAATTGTCAAAGGAGATAAAGAAAGTGTATGACAATTAGTTAAAGATATACCAGTAGAAATTTTCAATTCAGTGAGATTATCATCCAAATCTTGGTAAGTTCCCTGGAGACTTAACTGTTGTGTGGCAAAAGAAATGGTTTGCCAGTTAATTTCATACTTAACTAATTCCGCTTGGGGATCATTGATTCCCTGTGCCGCTAAGATTATTTGCCAAAGATCACTTAAGCCACTCTTCAGTAATGGGGAAGACAAAGATGCTTCCAAGTCCGTGGCTTCTAGTAACAACTTAACGTCAACCAAAATAGGTTCGAGTAACTTCAGGGGTTTTCTTTTTAATACTTCAGGCAAATTAAAGCCAATATTACTACCTTTTAACTCAATTTCACCCAAGTGAAGCCCTTGATAAACAGCTCGACTGGCAGCCAGAAAAACATTGGGAATATAGCCTTTCAGAATTTGGCGATCTCCAGCAGTAATTTTGATTTGTAAATCTTCAATGCATTCTACCTGGGAGCGCAAGTAAAATTTAACGGCTGTAGATATTATGTGATTAATCATCCAACAGATTCAGTTTTGCTAAGTACGATTAAGTTTAAAGGTAAGTTACATTTTTCTTTAACAAACTGATACTTTGTTGCCGTTTATGGGAAGTATATTAGTACATCACCCATTTCGGGAGAATACTACCTTTCTGTAAAATTAGTAATTACATCGCTGGTAGGAGCATCTCTCAATGACTGAACGAGTTCAAAAAGTTTTGTCTCAATGGGGGATTGCCTCGCGGCGTAAAGCAGAGAAAATGATTGTAGCAGGCAGAGTAAAAATCAATGGTCAAACAGCACAATTGGGAGCCAAAGTTGATTTAACAGTAGATATTTTGCAAGTAGATGGGCAAGTTATCCAATCTACCCATCGTCCTCAACTAGTTTATCTATTATTAAATAAACCTGTTGGTGTCGTTTCTACTTGTAACGATCCTCAAAACCGTTCTACTGTCTTAGATTTGCTTCCTGCAAACCTAGGAAAAGGACAGGGCATTCATCCAGTGGGCAGATTAGATTTTGCCTCTAGTGGAGCTTTGATTTTAACTAACGATGGCAATTTGACTCTGAGTTTAACTCATCCCCGCTATCACTTACCCAAAACTTATTTGGTTGAGTTAAATAATCGCCCAACAGACCAAGATTTGGCTATTTGGCGCAGCGGCATGATGTTAGATGGCAGAAAAACCTTGCCAGCGAAGGTTAAAGTAGTTAAACAAAATCAACAACAGACAGTATTAGAAATAGTTTTGACTGAAGGAAGAAATCGCCAAATACGTCGCATAGCCGAAAAACTCGGTTTTCAAGTTCTTAAATTGCATCGTATTGCTATTGGCTCTATTACTTTAAATTCTTTTAGAAAGTCAGAACTACCTCAAGGTGATTATAGACATCTAGATATAACCGAAATTAAGTTTCTGCAAAACTGTTTCAATAAAAAATCTTTAAAATTAGCTGCACAACCTGGGGACGCAGTTTATGGAAAATAATAACTTCAATTGCGATCAAGAACAAAGGCTCAAAGAAATAGGTGCTGATTTACAGCGTATTCGTACAGCCAAAGCAATTTCCTTAGATACGATAGCAGCTCAAACCCTAATTTCTAAACGTCTACTGGCGGCTATAGAAACAGGGGATATCCAAGAGCTACCAGAACCTTTTTATATTCAGGCTTTGATTAATAAATTCGCCAAAGCGATTGGTGCATCTGAAATAGAATTCATTTCAACCCGTACTCCAGATACCAATGTAACTACGCCTACCTCTGCCAAAATTAAGCCTCGTAAATATTGGATTAATTTCCA
>Ga0114940_10000189_pt1 | contig 36417 bp, 36 predicted proteins | sample ColdCreekSource_FD_87195 | JGI IMG/M metagenome (GOLD analysis project Ga0114940, IMG submission 87195) | Groundwater microbial communities from Cold Creek, Nevada to study Microbial Dark Matter (Phase II) - Cold Creek Source | ecosystem: Environmental > Aquatic > Deep subsurface > Groundwater ...
ACCTAATATCTACTACTTTTTAAAAGCCCAAATATTCCCCCCAGGCGGAACAATTTATATCCAAGTCGCAGTGAGGTGTTAGTCAACTGCTTGACCGAAGGTTTTTTCGCAGCAGAAAAACAGATAGTAAAGTTTCGTAACCAATCTCGCCGTCGTAATTCTTGCTCACTTTTTGCTCACTTTGTCCGCAAAGGTTGATGAGCAAGCCGTTGAGAATCTAGTATATTGTAAGTATCGGTCTGAAGTTGGGTTTGAATCCCACCCTCTCCGTTCATAGCTTAAGTCGAAGTAGTAGGCTTTTCCTCCACGGAAAACCTTTACTTCGCTATATTCACAAGCAGGCAAGTTATTGATAGAATGCCTAAATTAAGTTTAGGAACACGTTTGTTCTTATCTCACCTGCTAGTAATGATGGTGGGATTAGGCAGTTTTGTAATTATTGCTAAGTTCTCTTCACCTCGAATGTTTGTCGTCCGTCTTGAACAATTAGAACAAAGAGGCATCTTTACGGTTCGTTCAGCGCGGACTTATTTGGTAGAAGGATTTCAAAATGCCTGGAATCGTAGTGCTATTTTATCGATGATTGTCGGTGCTAGCGCAGCAGCAGGATTAAGCTATATATCATCCAAGCGAATTACTCAGCCTGTAAAGCAAATGAAGCGGATTACTCAAAACTTTGCAGCAGGAGATTTAGCCGAAAGAGTGCCTGAAAGCGCAATACCAGAGTTGAATCAACTTGGAGTCAGTTTTAACTCAATGGCTAGCAGTATTAGGGATGTGGAGCAACGACGACGAGAATTAATTAGCGATTTGACTCACGAATTACGTACTCCTCTGACTGTGATGCGGGGTTATCTAGAAGAATTAGCAGAGGGCAGAATTGACGGTACTCCTGAACTATATCTGCGTTTGATTAGGGAAACAAGGCGTTTAGAAAGGTTGATTCATGATTTACAAGAACTTTCTAAAGCAGAGGCTGGTTATTTATCAATTGATCTTCAGGCAGTTAATCTGCGCCCACTGTTAGTTTCTTTAGTAGAAAGATTTGCCGACCAATTATTGGAAGAAGGGCCAAGTTTAGAACTGGATTGTCCTACGGATTTACCCCCTGTGTTAGCTGATCGAGATCGCCTCGAACAAGTATTAGTTAATTTGCTGGGTAATGCGATTCGCTATACAGAAATAGGTTCGATTACGGTCAAAGCTGTGAAGGTAAATCGCCAAGTATGGATAGCGGTAATTGATACGGGAGTAGGTATTGCTCAAGAAGATTTGCCCTTTGTTTTTGAACGTTTTTGGCGCGCTGATCCTTCTCGTGCTAGCTATTCTGGAGGTACGGGAATTGGTCTTGCGATCGCTCGTCGTCTGATAGAATTACAGGGTGGTCAGATCGAAGTGGAAAGTGAATTAAATAAAGGTAGTATTTTTCGCTTTTGTCTCCCCATCGCTTAAGCATTAATTATTGAAATTATCGAATGATTAGAATATTGATAGTTATTTATAATCATTAATTAAACATGAATCCAAATCACTGGCTTACTGTTTTGTCGTTTATGGCGATCGCAACTGTCTTAAGTTTAGCTGCTGGTTGGTCAATCAACAAAGAAATATTACCCCTCAAATCGATAATGGCTTATAGTGATGCACAGAGGCAGTTTCTAAAAGTTTGGGTTAATGTTGCTTTGATAATTGGGGTAATTGTTCCTGTAGCTATGTTGATTGCGTTTTGGGAGCAGCCAATTGCGCGACAGTTTTTTGGTCTTTATTTATTGGCTGTTATGGTTCAGCTTGTCTGTGAGAGCAGTTTTAGCCGTTGGTTGTGTCAAAGCATTGTTGTAATTATCGGAGCTGTTTATACAGGGTTTCGGATTTGGCAGGTGTGGTTAGGTCTACACTTAGTAGCTTATTCTCAGCCTTGGCTTAGTTTATTGTGGCTAGTTTTGCTGTTTTGGGTCGCTAACATAATTATGTTGATAACCATGGCTTTTCCCAGCATTTTTCCAGAATCAGAGGAAAATTCGGGAAATCCTGTTTAATTGGCTACTTTCAAGCTTGAATTTAACAATCTAAACTAAATCTTTGCAGATGAGCTTGAGACTTGGAACAAGTAGCTACTAAGAGTTGTGATGAAGCTGTAGCGATCGCAGTTACTTGGGATATTTGCTCTAACGGCACTTGAAATTGTTTAAGAATGCTATTTTCACCATTAACCATCACAATTTTACCAGAGCGATCGCCCCAAAGATAGCCTTGTTCTTCAGAGATGATGAAGGCTGGGGTTATTCCAATCGCAATCCGAGTTACTGTAAACGGTTGGAGATCGATTAGTAGTCCTACGCCGGGATTATTAAATTCAGTTGCCAATAGGCGATTAGGAAAAAGCGGATTGTAACAAACTAAGTTTAAAGGGGCTAAAAAAGAAAAATTGCCCAGCCAATTACCGCGACGGTTAAATAGATGAAAATTGGTCGTTTGTTGTTGGTTGTTGCTAACTATTGCTAATCCATAACGGCGATTTAGGGCAATCAAGTGATTCAATTGTTGAGAAGGAGGATTAATTAGCGACCGCTTTGATTGACAATTTGATAGTGGAAATATTTCTAAAGCAGAGGATTTAGAATGACTAGATAGATATGATATTGCTAGCCAATGCCCTTGAGGATCGATAGTTGTAATTAACTTAGTCGTGGGAAAAGAAATTATCGGTAAAAATTGCGGATTAAGATTTTTAGGTAAGTGATAGACAGAAGATGAGGTTGAAGCGAAACATCCCTGGGGTCGTATATTTAACTGGCATAACTTACTATCGAGGGGTATTTCCCATTGTTCAATAACCTCTCCATCAAGACGATCATCTTGATATTTTCGACCATAAATGCGATCTTCCATTCCTAGATATACTTGCCCAGATGTTACAGCTAAATGAGTAACTGGCTGAGATAAAGATTCTGTTGATAAGATGGTTAATTGTTTGTCAAGATTGCTTGCACTTTGACTAAATAATGAAATACTCGAATTAGTTGCCGTTAGTACATTTTTTGCCAATTGAATCGAGTTCAGCATATCCTGAGCATCGCTGAAACGTCGATGGGGAAGCTTTTGTAGAGATTTTGCGATCGCAGATCGTAATATAAACGGTACACTGTTAGGAATGACTACAGGTTGATTTAGATGTGCTGACATCAACTCTTTAGGCATCCCCGAAAAAGGACGCTCTCCTACAATCAATTCAAATAGAAGTATGCCAACCGCATAAAGATCGCAACTATAGGAATATTGACCATAAAATTGTTCTGGAGCCATATATGCAGGAGAGCCTGTATTTCCTACATTGTTACTGTGTATCGCTTGATGAAGTTTAGCTATACCAAAATCAGAAATCCGGGCCATCCAATTGCGATCATTAATATTTAGTAAAATATTTTCAGGTTTAATATCGCGATGAATTACTCCTTGGCTATGAGCATATTTTAGACCAGACAAGACATCAATAACTAACTGTAAACTTTGAATTAAGTTTATTTGTTTCGACCCATCAATTAAATTTCGTAGAGTCCCCCCTTCACAATAGTCCATGACCAAATACCTATTGTTTTGATAATGTTCTAGGGCGTAGCAGGTCACAATATTACGATGATCTAGACTAACTAAAAAGTGTAATTCACGTAAAAAATTGCTGGTAGATAATTGTTTTTGATTTAGTTCTTTTAATGCTACTAATCTTCCAGTTTTACGATTGAAAGCAGCAAAAACTTTACCGAACTGTCCTCTCCCCACCAAGTCTAAAATTTTATATTTTGAATATTGTTTCACTTAATTCATGATTGTTTTTAATAATCTTAGGCAAATAAATTACTAACTATTACTTTTTCCTCAGAACTTTGGTGAATAACAATATTTTCTTCAACATTATGTTTCTGATGTAACTGCTGACTTAAATCTCTTGTTTCTCTATATTTATCTAAATTGCCTTTATCAAAGTACAATTGTGATGATTTGCGCAGATCGATAACAGCTTTTTGATTATTATTAAGCTCAGCATAAAGAAGACCGCGATGATAATAAGCTTGAGCATGATAAGAAGATAGTTCAATTGCTTTTGTATAGTCTTCGATCGCTCTATGTTTATTGCCCAAGCGTTGATAGCTAAACCCTCTTTCAAAATAGGACTGAGCAGAATTTGGATCGAGTTGAATATTTTGACTAAAAACATCAATTGCCTTCAATTCTCTAAGTACTCTATTACTTTCTTTTTGTTTGGATTCCACACTACTCAAGTTTTTCTCGAGTTTCTCACTGAAGTGATTTAATTCAGTCAAAGAATTTTCGAGCTTATCCAGTTCTTTAGCTGTATTTTCCGAGTTTTGCTTCTCTTGTTTTTGTAAACGAGCCAAGATAGTTGTCGCGTTTTTAATTTGTTTTAATTCTTGTGAAAGTTTAGAAATATTGGATTGATTGTCCTGATCTTGGTCTTTAGACTGAGTTTGAATTGTCTTAACTTGATCAATTAAAGTGGCAATTGCCTTTTGCTCTTGTACAATTGTTGAATCTATAAAATCACTCAAACGTTGACGATTCAGTAAATTTAAAGTTACCGATGCCGAAAGAGGAATCGTAGCCATAAAAAAAGATTCTTTCAAGAAAATACTGGCAATCGAACCGCCAATCGAAGCAACAACTGCAATATTTTCAGCAATATGCAGCCAGTGAACATTGTTTGTTTTTGATGATTCTTTCATGATATTCAAATAGCAAAATTAATAACTAAAATACAAATTAACTAATAAGTAAGTACAGTCTGATTAAGTTGCAGAGCTGGCATGACTAACTTAAATTCTTGAGGAGTTAAAAACTGTTGAATAATTTCTGGCATAGTTTTGTGAGCTAATTCTGCAACCTGCTCTACTTTAACTGCCTTAATAATAGTGCGATGCCAAAGTAACATACTTTCTCGTAAACGATCTAAATCGTTAATCAGGATTGCTGCTGCTGCACTACGAAGGATACTCTTAGTATCTCTTTGATATAATGGGCTAACATCTTTAGAGTTAACCATAAAGATATTAGGATTTATTTCTCGCATCTTAGCCTCTAATCGGCCGATTATTTCTGCTTCAGCATCACGCATCTTTTCATATGCGCTTAAGCGGAGATCGAGCGAGGGCAGATAATCTTTTAAAAACTGCAACTCTTCAGTTTTAGCATATCGACCTTCTGCTTCTATACTCAGACGAATTAACTGTTTTAGCATTGTTTTTTCCTCTTGTACTTTATACTTCCTTGCTTTGATTCAGATATTTTGTCACTTGGCTTTGAGTTGCCTTCAATTGACCAATCATCGAACGAGTGATCAACTTGCCTTCTTCAACCAAAACCTGACCTGATAGAGGATGCAGAATGTCTTGTTGCGCTCGACGACCAATTAAATTTTCTACATCGTCTGTATCGCTAATGTACATTCCAGGAGGTAGTTCAACTACCACACCTTCTCCAATCACCTGAGTTTGACAAGCCAGACGAGAATTAATACGACAGGTAGTAATAAGTTCCAGAGTGCGTTGCTCTCTGCGAGTCATCGGCGAAACGCTGTCTTCCCCTTCGGTGACATAAACATGGCAAGTTGCACACATTCCTCTACCGCGACATTCTTGAGACACTTTGAGATCGTTTTGGAGCAATACAGATAGAAGATTTGTATTGGTTTGGACGACTGTATTTGTGGCAATGGGATCAAGCTTAACGGTTTTGACCATGATAGATAATTGGCTCCTGAGATAAAACGTGGTTAATTATGACTTTTTAATTACTACACAAACGCTGCATAATACTAGCGTGGTCATCTCCTTGCTCTAACCAGGCGTTTATAGATTCGAGTCTTTTAGCCATACCTAAAATAAAAAGATTGTAATCTGCACCTAAAGATTCACAGGTTGTTTGCTCGCAGTGTAATTTCGTCCCCGATAACTCAGAGAAAAAAGCACTCAATAAACCAGCTTCTAGAAAACAGCTTGGTTTTGCTGGCGACTTGGCTATATTTGCAAAAGCTGACTGCTCTACTTTAACTACGAGAAATCCTTGCTGGTAATGATCGACATTTAATTCGATGATGCCCCATCCGTGAGCTTTCCAACATTGTCGTAGACATTGTAATAACTCAACCATTTCCATTTCGGAAATGGACTTACGGTAATAAGTACTTACTTCTTCGCTAAATCGTCGATGGAAGTTTTTGCCCCACCAACGACCGCAATTATACAAAACAGTTCCTGCTGCTGGTCCAACTTCTGATTCTAAACCAGCATATATGCCCTTCAATAAAGTGTCTGGCAAAGCTAACAAACGTCTACCCTGACGATTTTCAATTAAACCAGATTCAAAATCTCCCTGTACATAGGCATCTGGCGCAAAATAATTACCTGGGAAAGAGGAGTCTTGAACTAAATCGGCAATTGTAATCATAATTATATTTACTTATTTATTAGTCTAAAAGTGTTGTTTTTGCTTGCTCTAAAAAAGGTTGTAACAGAGAAAACTGTTCTGGAGATAGAGTTTTTCTGAGCCGTTTTTGTAAAAATGAAAAGAGGGTATGTTCTAAAGATTCCATTTGATGAGCTTGTATTTGAACAGGAAGCCACTCTAAAATTCGATGCTGTAAATATGTTTGATTGTTTGAGAGCATTGCCATTCCGCAATAACGTAAAACTGAGAGCCAATGTTTTAAAGCCCGTTCAATTTTCTGTTGATCCTCATCAGGGAAAGTAATTAGAAGTTGATTGGCAATAGGCTGAAAAATTTCAATTTCGTTTTCTCTTAATAGTTCGTATATTTTTAAACGTTGCTCTAAAGAAAACATTTGGCTTTTGAATTTTGCTAAATCCTGTTGCTGTAAATATTCTGCTTCTGCTTTGTATAAAAGAGCATCTATATCAGTAATCATAAAACTGCGTTTAGAATAGTTGGGATAAATCTTGTAAGGTCAATTCTTTAGTTGAAGGAGGAAGATGATTAATGCTTTTAGGAGCATCAGCAACTATTACTTCTGGAGACAGACCAACTCGGCCTGACCAAGCGAAAAATTGCCAAAATTTAGCTGTCGGTAAAGTTAAAGAAAAATCAATTGTCTCAGTCACATCACCAGAGCTAATAGCATCTTCTGAACTATTAACTAATAGCACTTCACCATTCCAGTTATTCAAGCTGAAAAACTTTTGGCTAGAAAAGCATTGCCAGAATTCTAACGATTCATTTAGTCTATTGAGAGAATCGATTTCTAATTTAGGTGGTAAACCTTGCCAATTACAGCTATCTAAAAAACTAGCTACAGATAGACATTTCCAGGCAGCAACAGTACTCACTTAAGGTATTCCCCGTTATGCAATTTCTTTTCAATATCGCGAGCAGTTGCACCTTCGTTGTGCCAAAAAGAAGCAGCGTCAATTTTATCTTGTTTACCTAATAAAAACTTGCAATAAGTTTCACCCATCGCATAACACTGAATCTCAATACAGCCTAATTCTTTTTTGATTAAACTAGTAAAGAAACCTGCAAATAATCCCGCATACAGATGACATACAGGCTTACCCACATCTCCTAAAGTTCTGGCTACTGCTGAATCAAAAATATTAATAAACATGAAGCCATTTTTTTGATCGCTCATGTCTATATCCCAGTTGCCCCAACCTTGAGTAATAAATGGCCACCACCAGGCTTCTAATACATACATCAGGTTAAGTTGGCTAAAATCATCATATCCATACTCTTTTAAAAACCAATGGCGAAAGAATTTAGCATCTTCTTTACCCCATTCTTGACCAATGTTATACATGACTACCCCAGAAGCATCGCCGACTTCTTCTTCTAATCCAGCGATTAGACCAATAATAAAGTTTTCGCTAACTAAAATATTGCGGGAATCATTCCAATCACAGATAGTACCCGTTTCGGTTTGAAAAGAGAAAAAGTCTTTAAAACTATAGTGCTGATGCCGCTGAGGATACTTGTCTTTAAGATTATTTGAGGTTTGCAGATGCAACTTTTCTGATTGATTAATTAGTTTTGCTTGCGCTAAAGCCATATTATCATTTTGCTTCTAGATAGCTAATAAATTATCAAAATATAGCCTGATTTTAATTGAACTACTTGATTTTTATTTCCGTAATAATCGGTATTTTTCTGAGTTTTCATTATGTATAAACTCAGTGTTACTACTAACAATAAGGCAGTATTTATCGAACATTGAGAGAAAAATTATGACCAATAACAATAGTTCTCGTTGGGATTTAAGTAGATTTTGGCAAACCTTGACTTATTTTGAGATAATTCCTTTTATTAATTGTTGGCAGCGTTTTTTTTCTCGCCAGCCGCAAAATCGCCATCACAAACAAACAAATATGATTATTTTGGTAGCTGGTGCAACGGGTGGAGTAGGCAAGCGAGTAGTTAAAAGTTTGCTAGATCAGAATTATCGAGTTAGAGCTTTAGTTAGAGACAAAAAAGAAGCTCAAGAGATTCTGGGTAATCAGGTAGAGCTATTTGAAGCCGATATCACTATTCCCGCAACTTTAAAGCCAGAAATGATGACTGGAGTTGCTGCCGTCATCTGTTGTACGGGGACAAAAGTACAACCTGTGGCAGGAGACACTCCCACCAGAGAAAAATATTATCAAGGAGTCAAATTTTATCTTCCTGAAATTGCCGATTGTCCTGAATTGGTAGAGTATGAAGGAATCCAAAATCTAGTGAAGGTTGTGTCGCAACATATTCCTCCGACTACCGAACGATTGATTTTTGATTTTACTAATCCAACCATTGACATTAAAGAGACTTGGGGGGCAGTTGATGATGTGGTTATGGGGGGAGTTAGTCAAAGTAATATTCGCCTCGCTGAGCAGAAGGCAATTTTTTCAGGCATTGTTTCTACGGATAATAATGGTGGGTTTGCCTCAGTGCGTACTCGTAATTTTGAACCGCCGATGGATCTATCCGACTACGCAGGAATTGAGTTGAGAGTTATCGGCGACGGTAAACGCTATAAATTTATTACCCGCTGCGAAGGTAAATGGGATGGTATTGGTTATTGCTATTCCTTCGACACAGTGTATAACTTCCCTACTATAATTCGCATTCCTTTCCAGGATTTGATTCCTGTGTTTCGGGCTAAAACTGTAACAGAAGCTAGCCAGTTCGACTCTACTAAAGTTTACTCAATGCAGTTGATGTTGAGTAAATTTGAATATGATGGCGAACTTAACCCCAGGTTTGAAGCAGGTTCGTTTAGCTTGCGAGTTGAATATATTAAAGCCTACGGTGGTACAGTTAAACCCCAATTTGTGCAGGTAAGTTCGGCTGGAGTGACTCGTCCTAATCGCCCTGGCATCAACCTAGAAGAAGAACCGCCCGCAGTCAGGATGAATGATCAATTAGGGGGAATTCTCACCTGGAAGTTACGAGGAGAAGAAGCAATTAAAGCCAGTGGCTTAACCTACACGATAATTCGTCCCTGTGCCTTGACAGAACAACCAGGAGATAAAGTTTTATACGCTGAACAAGGAGATAATATAAGAGGTCAAATTAGTCGAAATGCGATCGCAAAATTATGTATTCAGGCGATTAATTTACCTGAGGCAGTTAATAAAACTTTTGAAGTCAGAGAAGAAAATCGTCAGGGTAATACTGAGGCGCGAGAGTTGTTTGCTAATCTCCGAACTGATTAATCGATTGCTCTAGAAGATAAATTTGAAACACATTCAAAGTACTTAACCTGAGTTCAGGTTAATAATAGATTGAAATGGAAATCATAGAAATTAGGAATGATAGTGTTGATTTAGATATGACTCTTGATGAATTAATTATTTTTAGAAATTCATTAACTGATGAGAGAATGTCAGGAAATTATAAAAAAGCGACAAAAGAGTAGTTGATTTTGTACCGAAAGGAGATGGAGATAATTTTTATTTAACTTTAAAAATGCTGTATGAAATTGAACAACTAGAATCTCTTTTGCATAAACTTTTAAATGAAGGAGAGCTAATTATTAAATGGGGCAGAAAATTAAAAAATAAAGGCAATGCTGTTAATGCAATTTAAATGCACAACAGCTTAACTCTTAGCAATTATCTTTTTAATTCTAGAATCTCTTGTTCTCCGAATAAAGCGATCGCGTTTTAAAATTTAAGTCTGTAGAGATTTGGTATTTATTATTGAAACGCCAAATTAATTATAAAAAATGGTGAAGTTATTCACAAAATCTGAACATAAATAAAAATCGATCAATTATCTATTCTTGTGTAGACTTAAACTGTTTAGAGGTTCCCCCCACTAAACGAATCAGTATAATAATCAGTAAAGAAATGCAACTTGTCAATCAGGAGATTGTACTGGAAACAAAACGTTTGTTTCTTGAACCGTTGAGACAGCATCATGCAGCGGCTCTATATCCCTTGCTGCAAGATAAGCGCATTTATACTTACATCCCTCGAAATCCGCCTTCCTCACTTGAAGTATTAAAGCAACGCTATCAAAGATTAGAGTGTCGCCTTTCTCCAGATTCGACTCAAGCGTGGCTAAATTGGGTGGTATACATTAAAGCAAGTAAAAATTGTGCAGGATAGATATATTGAGGCAACTGTACTTCCTAATCGCAGTGCAGAAATAGCGTATGTATTTGCCCCTAAGTTTTGGGGACAAGGATATGCACAAGAAGCGTGTGAGCAAATGTTAGCTATTTTGAGGAACGGCTACGGAGTAATTACGGTAACAGCGGAAGTGGATACGCGCAACACTTCGTCAGTTCGGTTACTGGAGCGTTTAGGATTCGTGCGTGTAGAGACACGAAAAGACGTAGATTTTTTCAAAGATAATTCGAGTGATGAGTACGTGTATCGGCTAGAAGTCTCTCTGTAAGTGTTTAGGGTTGCCGAGCAGCCCTTATTTTGCGCTGAGTAATCTTTGACTTGCTAGATTAATCACGCAAAGAAAGATCGAGGGGCATCTTGTTGATTTATGAGCTTTAGCGACGTAGTAGAAGCAATTAGAAGCAACTGATCTATGTTTAATCTTCAGTTACTAACAATACTGATTTAATTGGTCTTTTAATTTCATTTGCTTCTTGATCTACCTTGCCATAAACAGTGTTTCCTCGGTAGTAGAGAGAAGCCGAACTGCCACCATCGAGATTCATCGCTTTCGTTATACCGAGAGTAGAGAGAAAATCAGTTAAGTCTGGTAAAGATATACCTGAGTTGGTAGGTGTATTTGGCTGTTGCGCTACCATCACTAATACTATATCGCGATCGCCTGTAATGCCCACTGCACTTCTAGCATTTAAACCCATACTACTGATCGCATCTCTAATTATTTCCCCATCTTGATAGGCTAAAAATCCTTCGGCTACAGAAGTATCTGTTGGTAATAAACCGGGCCCTCCTCCTAATGCCGCTTTTAATGTACAATTAGGTTGTATGGGTGCAGAGTGTAGCTGAATATCATATAGTATTTGCGTTCCACACTGGTAGCGGCGAAACTCAGCGCGGTTTAAAATCTTGCCCAAATACTGCTTTAAGTCTGGATTACCAACAAGTCTCTCATTTAGACGAGGATCGGCAACTATCTGTTCTTGTTCGATGATGTAAGACGTAGTTTTTTGATTCTTGGGATCGAAATAACCACCATTAATAGCTGCGATCGCATTATGTTGAGTGGCAAAACTAGTTAGAGGAGTCAGTTTATCTTCTACGGCAGGGAGGACAGAATAGTTACTGTCGTGGGGAATAGTCACTGTATGAATAGTGTATTGCGATTTCTTATAAACATCGTAACTAACTGTTGTTGCTAAAGCTACTGGCTGTTCTAAATTTGGTTTAGCTTGGGACAAATTATTAATCCCTAAAGATAAAATCACTCCCAGACTGATTAAAACCCACAATATCCATTTAGCTTTTCTCACTACCTTCTCCTAATCACTCCTACCTTTATTATTAACTATTGTTTCTACAGATAAATCAAAGCTAATAGCGTTCTGGCTAACAGCTAAGAGCTTTTTCCAATATTTAAGCTTGACTAGGATAATAAATTAAACCCACCCCCGCTTTATTCTGACGAGTAATAATATACTTTGATGAGAGCAAATCTTTAAGACAAACTTGAACCATTGATACAGGACGATTAATAATCCTGCTAATTTCTTTAATAGTTATTCCCGTAGTTCTATCTTCAATTAAATGTAGAATTTGTTGGCTGGTACTTGGCCCTGGAGTGGCAGTAATAATTTCAATGGCTATCACTTATAGCAATTCCTTGATTAATAAAATAAATTATAAAAAGTTGTTCTATTTGCGATCGCATCTTTTACGGACACAAACAAAACAACGGAGATAACTTATAGCTATCCCCGCCTTTATACCCGTATTTTTTAACAAGTGACCACCTTGAATATACGTAGATTTTCTAAACAATAATTGGAACACTTACGTATAAATACTGAATAAGAAGGCAGAAGGATGAAGGCAGAGGGCAGAGGGCAGTCCCACAAGGGGATAATAAAGTTTAATCGTTTGTTCGAGGGTTTTCACGGGGGAACAAACTTAATTCTCCCTACTCCAGAATTCACCCAAAATTTTAATTTTATTAATTAATTTCTACCTATTTCTATTTTTTAAGTTTAATTTAACTTAAGATAAGTTTTAGAAGATTAATAAACATTTAATCAAAAAAATAGTAAGGTTTATTTGTTCATGGTAGCCTTGACCAAGAGATTTAACATTTTGATGATCTTTATGTTCAGCGATTAACAATTAAAATGCAAGTCGTCATTTTTGAGTGAAGGTAATTGATTTTACGCTAAAGATATATTACTGTTTATAACTTTTTAAATCTTCTCTTTCGCTTATGAAAGCCAAAATATTCACCACATTCATTATTTTAAGTGTATTAAACACACTAGTTTATGGATGTACAAATAACAATCGTACTAGCTCGAAGACACAAACTATCAAACAAAATACATCCAATCAAAATATTCAATTTGTTTGCGATCGCTATCAATCGGCAACAGAAGCTATTCAAGCTATTCAAAATTTAACTAATAATCGTAGTGTTAACACAGTAATTAATCAAAAAAAACCTGAAAACCATTCTATTAATGGTAGTGCTACTACATTAATTAATCAGAAAAAATCTAAAAATTATTTTAAACCAATTAAGAAAATACTAATTTATGGTGGAATCACATTAACAGTAATTACAGCTATCAAAGTATGGATTAATAATTTAGCATCGCCAACATTAGTTTTAAATGATCAGTCAGTTCTAGGTACTCTTGATCATGAAAGTATTTGTGAAAATTTAAAAGTTTCTTGTCAAGTTAAAAATATATTTAAGAATATTTATTCTACACCAGGTACTAGATGCGGCTAAAGCCTTTCTTTAGATGACATCGTGAAATCATACGGAAATTATTTGGAATGACTATAAGTAGCTAAATGACTAATTTTGATCTCGAAATGATGCAAAGATGTTTGCAGTTGGCAAAACGGGCATCAGGAAAAACATCCCCTAATCCCTTAGTTGGCTCAGTAGTAGTTAAAGCAGGAAAAATTATCGGAGAAGGCTTCCATCCAGGTGTAGGACAACCCCATGCAGAGGTATTTGCCTTACAAGATGCGGCAGAAGAAGCCCAAGGTGCAACAGTCTACGTCAATCTTGAACCCTGCAATCATTACGGACGAACGCCGCCCTGTTCAGAAGCATTAATCAAAGCACAGGTAGCTAAAGTAGTTACAGGCATGGTTGATCCAGATCCTCGGGTTTCTGGAGAGGGTATCCAAAAATTAAGGGATGCAGGCATAGAAGTAGTCGTCGGTGTAGAAGAAGCCGCCTGTCGGGAACTCAATGAAGCCTTTATCCATCGCATACTCCATCAACAGCCTTTTGGTATTCTGAAATATGCCATGACCTTAGATGGAAAAATTGCCGCAACTACGGGGCATAGTGCTTGGATAACAGGAACAGCCTCTCGTCATTTAGTTCATCAGATACGAAGTGCTTGTGATGCGGTGATCATCGGTGGCAATACAGTACGACAAGACAATCCCAATTTAACTACTCATGGAGTTACTGAACATAATCCTCTAAGAGTAGTCATGAGTCGTAATTTGGATTTACCAACTGAATGTAATCTCTGGCAGATTAGTACTGCGCCAACTTTAATCTTTACCGAAACGGGTAACAACCCCTCGTTACAAAAACAATTAACCGCTAAGGGAGTAGAAATAATCGAGGTTGCTATATTGACTCCTAAAATAGTCATGGAACACTTATACGCCAGACAATTATCTAAAGTCTTGTGGGAATGCGGCGGAGTCTTAGCCGCAAAAGCGATCGCTGATGGTACAATTCAGAAAGTAATGGCATTTATCGCGCCTAAAATTATCGGGGGAACATCAGCATCATCTCCTGTAGGCGATTTAGGTTTAACTAAAATGACCGATGCACTAGAATTACAAAGAATAAAATTGCAAGCTATTGATTCAGATATCTTAATCGAAGGCTATCTTTTTTAGTCCTGAAGTGTCTACATTTCTTAACAAAAGTGCGATCGCTTTTCCTGAAATGGGTTCAATCCATTTCGGTGCAATTTCCGCCAAAGGAATTAAAACGAAGGCTCGTTCTGCCATCCTGGGATGAGGTAAGGTCAAACCAGGCGTATTTAAAACTAACTCTCCGTATAACAACAAGTCTAAATCTAAAGTTCTGGCTTCTCGTTTTTCTTTGCTAACTCTACCAAACTGTAATTCAGTTGCTTGTAAAATCACTAACAATTCTTCAGGAGTCTGCTCTACTGTTAATAAGGCACAGCCGTTAAGATAGTCTGGTTGGGGCTGTGGTGTCCCCACTGGTTTAGTTTGATACCAACTAGAGGTATTTTTAACACTTATACCAGGAGTTTTATCTAATACTGTCAAAGAATTTTCCAGAATATCTAAAGAATTGCCTAAATTACTGCCAAGTGCGATCGCACATTCTGTCATTTTGCCTAGTTAATTAAGGAATTTTATCTATTGTAGAGTCTTAGCCTCCTCTGGCACAGTAGACCTATCTTGAAACTAGAGAATACAATTGATTACATTTAAAAGTTCATTTTGAATGTTTTGCAATTTATTTTTATATGATTTACAATCTAGTCCTAGAGGTAAAACTGAAAAACTAAAAGTTAATAGACTTGTCATGCCTCTTACAGAAATAACTTAGGAGATGAGAAATGACTAATGTTTATTTATTGCAACAAAAGGAATTACAGGACAATCGGCAGACGCAAATTGAGCTTAAACTCAGAGTGCCTCAAAGCTATCATCAAGAACCGATTATTTCTCAACTAATCTCTGAATATCATCTCAAAGTTATTTTTCTGGCTGCAATTTTGGGCAAAGATGGGCAGGGAGATGGTTGGTTTGACATTAGACTCTTAGGCACTTCTCAACAAATTAGTAATGCTTTGATTTACCTTTCAGAATTAGATATTGAAATTTGGCACGAACAAGATCTAGAACTAGATGGTTGCTCCCGTGTTAGTGTTTAAGACTATAGATATTCAATGATATTTGGATGCTTAGTCTTATATATCTCGATGCTCATGCTACTACTCCCGTGGATCCAAGAGTTCTAGAAGCGATGTTACCTTACTTTACTGAACGTTTTGGTAATCCTTCAAGTACTACTCATGCCTATGGATGGGAAGCAGGTGCAGCGGTCAAAAATGCCAGGGAAGCGATCGCAAGTACTATTAACGCTACCCCCGAAGAAATCGTCTTTACCAGCGGTGCGACAGAAGCTAACAACTTAGCGATCAAAGGAGTTGCCGAGGCATATTTTAATCAAGGAAAACATATTATTACCGTTGCTACTGAACATCGTGCAGTACTCGATCCCTGTCAGTATTTAGAGACTTTGGGATTTGAGGTTACTTATCTCCCCGTGCAAGATGATGGGTTAATCGATTTAGAACAATTAGAAGCAGCAATTCGTAGCGATACAATTTTAGTCTCTGTAATGGCGGCTAATAACGAAATTGGCGTGATTCAACCTGTGGCAAAAATTGGCGCAATTTGCCACAATCATGAAGTTTTATTTCATACTGATGCCGCACAGGCGATCGCAAAAATCCCGATGGATGTTGCCGAGATGAATATCGATTTGATGTCTATGACTGCACATAAAGTATATGGCCCTAAAGGGATTGGCGCACTATATGTGCGTCGCCGCGATCCCAGGGTGCATCTAGCTTCCCAAATTCAAGGAGGAGGACAAGAAAGAGGAATGCGCTCGGGTACTCTGTATACGCCTCAGATAGTCGCAATGGCAAAAGCTTTAGAATTAGGACTTGCTGAAACCGAGTCGGAGTCGTTGCGTTTATTTCAACTGAAGAAACAACTGTGGTCGATGTTCGATCAACTAGAAGGAATTCATCTCAACGGTAATTTTACTCAAAGTCTGCCTGGGAATCTTAATATTAGCGTTGAAGGGGTTGATGGTTCAGCTTTGTTATTAGGATTGCAATCAGTCGTAGCCTTGTCTTCTGGCTCAGCTTGTTCGTCTACTTCTACAGCACCTTCTCACGTTTTAACCGCCTTGGGGCGTTCAGACAAACTCGCTCATGCTTCTTTGCGCTTTGGAATTGGCAGATTTAATACAACGGAAGAAATAGAGATCGTCGGCGAAAATGCGATCGCAACTATTCGATCTCTCCGCAAGGCAAATAGTATTCAACAGTAGTGTAACTATTAAGTAGATTCTAAAAGAATAGATAAATAAAATTTGAATTTTCGATGAATTTGCCAGATAAGCTGAGTGTTTAAGAAAAATAATCTTAAACCTTATGTTAGTCTGTAGGCATATTTAATACAATCAATGAAATAATCTATTTTTAAACTAATAATCGGTTTATAACGATTAACAAAACACCAGGGTGTTTGCTGTATTTAATCCAATTGAGAACCGCTATATATAGCCACTATGAATAAATATTGTTGTTCACTAAAGATATCGTTTTTAACAGTTATATTCTTATCGCAGCTAAGTAGTCGGAGTGCTTTGGCAGGAACGCTAATTTTTAATAAAAAGGAACAAGCTCCATCTTTTTCAATTATTACTAATTTAACTGAAAGCAATCAAATATATAACGATGATTTTTTGGCTGATTCCACTGGATTAGAACAATTAGCTCGCGATATCTACAATCAAGACTTGATCAAAACATCAGTTACATCACCGATTAATTTTAAATCAGCTAATCACATTTCAGAAGAAAGCAAACTTTTTAATTCTTTAGCGAATACTCTCAAAGAAACAAAATTAAGTGGCAGTAGCGAGCCTTTAACTACATCAAAAATACTATCTATTTTAACCCAAGTCAACGATAGTAATGTTGATCAAAATGTTAATCAACATATTTATGATTTACTAAATAGCTATAGTGGAAAGTCTGAACAAGAATTGAAAGATAACAATTTTAATTCTTTTAGAGATGTAGTTACTGACTTATTTAAGAAAGAGTCAACTATCCGCAGCCTCTTAAACGATCAAAATAAATACTTGTCTAATATTAACTTGGATTCGATCTCTAACAACAATTTTGATTTAAATTCTGCCATTAGCCAATATAAATCCACTAAACAAAATAACCAAAATAAACAATTCAATAAAGTTGCAGTAGCGACAATTCCAAAATATTCACACTTGTCGCTCAATTCTGTAAATACAAAACAACAAGAACAATTAATTCCTTTGGTTAGGACAGAAATTAAAACTTATCAACCAGCTACTTATCAGAGAACTAACCTGAATAGTTTACCAAAAACTCAAGAACAAGAACAGCTAGAAACACAGCTGGAAACACAAAGAGAAATACAAGAAAAGCAGCTAGAAAAAATGCGCATACAAATAGATAAACAACGTCAAAAAAGAGAGCAAAGAAAACAACAGGAAGAAAAAATACTCAAGCAAAAAAAAGAGAAACAACTAGCGGAATTACAGCAAAAGCAACAAATACGTCAGCAACAAATACAAGGTAGTTTGGCTAATTAGTATTAACGATTAACTAGGGTGTTTGCTGTACTTTATCTAATTGAGAACCAGTATCTTACTTTTATCTTATTTTTACGGATGAATACTGCCATCAGGCATAACTGCACCTTTCCAGTTGATATTACTCAGAACACTTTTTTGGAGATTAGCTCCTCTTAAATTAGCTCCACGTAGATAAACATCAATCAGACTAGCATTAGAAAGATTAGCCCTTTCCATATTAGTTTGATACAACAGAGCAAATCTAAAATTAGCATTTTTAAGACAAACTCCACTCAGATTGGTTGCGCTAAGATTAGCAGAACATAAATCTATTTTGCTGGGTTGATTAAATCCTGCTAAATTCAATTCCGAAATAGTTGCTAGGCTACTACTAGTATTGTCTTTTAAGATAGCACCAGTCAAAACAGCACTACGCAAATTAGCAGAACGTAAGTTAGCTCCTTGTAGAGTTGCTTGTTGCAGATTTGCTTGACGCAAATTAGTACCACTTAAATCGGCTTTATTAAAATTAACTTGAGTTAAATCAGCGCTGCTGAGATCAGCACCGCTTAAATCGGCACGACTGAGATCAGCCCCACTTAAATCAATTCCCGTAAGATTAGCACCGCTTAAATTGGCACGACTGAAATTAGCACCACTTAAATTAGCGCGAGTGAGATTAGCACCACTCAAATCGGCATCAGAAAGATCGGCATTTTTAAGAAAAGACTGGCTAAGATTAGCATTGCTTAAGTCTACTCTAATTAAAGAAGCATCTTCTAAATTAGCCCAACTCAAATCAGCGTGATTTAAATCAGCACTCTTGAAATTTGCTTTAACTAAATTAGTTTTAATTAATTGAGCATGAGCTAAATCAGCGCGACTGAGATTAGCACCTAATAGATTAGTACCGCTAAAATTAGCCCAGTCCAATTCTGTACGACTCAAATCGATGTTCTCCAGTTCAACCTGGATAATTTGTACTTGACTCAGATTGGCACGACTAAAATCTTTGTTGCCTTGTTGATAAAGTGATAATAATTCTTCACCGTTCATTAAATTTAAGTTGCTATCTGATAATTAGTCATAGGAATATAAATATAGAATTCCCGATCGCAACTTAAAAGTAACAGTAAGCAATAGAAATGGCAAAAAGTCATTAGCAACTAGCAACTAGCTTTATGCCGTAGGCATTTTTGCTTCGCCCTTCTTTACTCGGAATCTTTTACGCACTTTGCCAGTTAAGATAAGGCAACCCGGAAGCTGTGGCTTTAACCCTTTCAGCATTAGCGATTAATTGACCACAATTATCCCAAGTACCTTGAAGAAACATTTGTCGCGAACCTTCGTTCATCTCTACAGGAACTGCTAAATCGCCGCCTGTTATCTGCATAGATTCTAAATCTACTAAGAAAACTGTTTGAGGATTTTCGGCGATTAATGTCTGCAACTGTTTAATCTGGGCTGGTTGGGCGATAACACAGGGAAGACCAATAGCAACACAGTTACCTATAAAAATCTCGGCAAAGCTTTGCCCAACTACGGCTTGAATTCCCCACTTAGCCAACGCTTGGGGTGCGTGTTCTCTGGATGAACCACAGCCAAAATTATTATTGACAACTAAAATCTTTGCACCTTGATACTGAGGAAGATCGAAAGGGTGTTTGCCTAACTCTTGGACGCGATCATCTGCAAAGGCGTGTTCTCCCAAACCATCGAAGGTAACGCAGCGCAAAAATCGGGCGGGGATAATTCTATCAGTATCAATATCATCGCCGATTACAGCGATCGCTTTCCCTGAAATTTGTTTAACTAGACTCATTTAAGATATAACTCCTGGAACTATAACCACTAACTTGCTCATGAACCTGATTCTAACCTTTGTTCCCATTCGCGATCGAGCTTATCTGCATCTTTGAGATTTTGGTCGAGGAGATCGGTTTCTGTGGTATAAGTAATATCGCGATCGCCAATGATTTTTTGTTGAGCAAACTGAGTGGCATAGCTAATTTTTTGACGCAAAGATGTATCTGGTTGGCTTAGAGCGATCGCTCGTTGCGATCGTGACTGATTACGGGCAACAATTTTCGGATTTCGCCCTTGAATCCAGAAATAACGAACCAGAGGAATAGCTAGGAATAAAACCCCGTAACCCAATAGCAGCCAATGAATCGAAGCGACAAAAGCGACTAAGCCGCCCAACTGTGCTGCGATCGCGCCATCTCGTAATAGAGAACCCAAAACTAAAGCCAAAACTATATTAACCGCACCCAACCCTACAGCCATAGTTATTTGACCACTACCCGCTTGGCTAAAACGCCATAACTTTTCTTCTAAGAAAGCTTCAACTGGCTCTACCTGCCTTGTGCTTGCCATTACCTGTAGTTCGGGGAAATAGTAAATAATTTCTCCCTGGGGTGAAACTTCAGGATAACCATTAAAGCGACTCAAAACAGGCAGCATATAGTCTTCATCAGCATCTATTTGATCCATGTAGGGAGCAATTTGTTCAGCGACAACAGCCCCTTGATGACTGCGAATCAATGCCCCTATAGATTGCCAGCGATATTCTTCCCAATCGGCATTCGGATCGCCATCACCAAATAAGAAAGAAAACACCGCCTCTAAGAAGTTCATCTGATCTGAGTCAGTTGCTTGTCTTCTGCGCTGACGGCGACGACTATTATAACCAGGGTCGAAAAACCAAAAAATATCTGGTCCAATCCAGAAATGAGGCATAAATATCGCACCACCACCGCCGTAGCCTCGATTTTCTCCACCTTCGTTATCATCATTGCTAGAATTCATGGCAATGAAAATGATGACAATTGCTACTAACATCAAGGCAATCGAAGCAATTAAAACAATTCCAAAGGAAATCCGAATTAAATAAAACAAAATCCCCCAAACTTTTTGCCATGACTTTTGCCATCGCAATTGCCAATACTTATTACGCAGTATCGAACGAAAATTTTTCGGAAACTGATAAACTACGTCTCCTGATTCAGCGACTTGCATATGTCCGCCTGCATCGCTTGCCAAGGCTAATAGTCCTTGTTGCGCTAAGTTTAGTTCTAATCCTGCTTGTGCTGCGACATCGCCGACGGTAACACGATAATCTAGCTTTTCTATTGACTTAACAATCTGGGGGTTAGGAGTCATTATCTGCAAGTGGTTTAGGTAATGGGTATTATTTACCCTACTGCTTTTATTTTATCGTTTTCTGTTTGAGGATTATCGGCGATCGCGCGATCGCCATAACCATAAAATCTAAATTCAAAAGACCTCTTGACTTTTGACTTTTTTACGGGCGCAAGGCTTGCGCCCTCTTGACTTTTAACTTTTAACTTCTTCTGATGGTTGTACTTGATTCAACAACTCTTGTAATTTATCCCCTTCAATTACTTCCACATCGAGAATTTGTTGGGCAATTGTCTCCAATAAATTTTGATTGTTTCTGAGGATAGCCAAAGCTTGCTTGTGTCCAGTCTCGACGATATCTTTAACTTCATCATCAATCGCTTTTGCCGTTTCATCACTGACTACACGGCGAGGATTCATCCCACCGTTACCCAAGAAATTATTTTGCTGTCCTTTTTCATAAGCAAGAGGCCCTAAAACCTTGCTCATACCGTAGGATGTAACCATCCTTTCGGCTAGGTCTGTGGCTCGTTGCAAGTCATTCGAGGCACCTGTGGTGATGCTACCAAAGATGATTTCTTCTGCTGCCCTGCCCCCTAAGAGAGTGGCAATTTGGTCGCGCAATTCCGATTCAGACATCAAAAAGCGATCTTCGGTAGGCATCTGCAAGGTATAACCCAAAGCAGCCATACCGCGAGGCACGATTGATATTTTAGAAACCTTGCCGCCTCCAGGCATAATTGCACCAACCAAGGCATGACCGACCTCGTGATAAGCCACAATTTTCTTTTCTTTGGGATTAAGAACACGGCTTTTCTTCTCTAAGCCAGCAACCACACGCTCAATTGCTTCATTAAAGTCAGGCTGAGTTACTTTCTCTCTTTTATTCCTAGCAGCGAGTAAAGCGGCTTCATTAACTAAGTTGGCTAAATCTGCTCCGGCAAAACCAGGAGTACGAGTGGCAATTTCTTTTAGGTCAATTTCTGTATCCAACTTAACTTTCGCTGCATAGATTTCTAAAATTTTCAGACGACCAGAAAGGTCGGGGCGGTCTACTAATACTTGTCTGTCAAAACGACCAGGACGCAATAGGGCTTGATCTAGAGTTTCTGGACGGTTAGTCGCAGCTAAGACAATCACTGTGGCATCCCCTGCTGCAAAGCCATCCATTTCTGATAGTAGCTGGTTAAGAGTCTGTTCTCTTTCATCATTACCACCAGCAAAACCATTGCCAGCGCGGGATTTACCGATCGCATCTAACTCATCAATAAAGATAATACAAGGCGCTTTCTTTTTCGCCTGTTCAAATAAATCCCTGACTCTTGCCGCACCTGCACCGACAAACAGTTCGACAAATTCTGATCCAGAAATACTAAAAAATGGTACTTTCGCTTCTCCTGCAACGGCTTTTGCCATTAGGGTTTTACCCGTCCCTGGAGGCCCAACCAGCAAGACCCCTTTAGGAATACGCGCCCCGATAGCGAGGAAACGTTGGGGAGACTTAAGAAACTCGACAATCTCTTCTAACTCTGTTTTCGCTTCTTCTACCCCTGCTACATCATCAAAAGTAGTTTTAGCTGTTTCTTCTTCGACGTACACTTTCGCTTTGCTTTTAGTTATCGATAGTGCGCCTTGTGGCCCTCCAGCACCTCCGCTACGACTAATAAAGAATTGCCAAATAGCGACAAAAATTAATGGCGGAATCACCCAGCTGAGAATGCTGCCAAACCAATTATTGCTAGGCGGTGGTGCAGCTGCAAACTCTACTCCCTTAGCTTCTAGTCTTTGAGGTAAATCTAAGTCGAGGATGGGATTAGTTCTTAAAATTGTCCCTTGTTCACCTGTTTCTGATTTAAGTTCATAAGTAATTTGATTTAGTCCGACCGAAGCCCTAGCTACTTGACCATCTTCTACTTGATCGATGAACAAACTATAAGGTACTTGAGGCAGAGGATTGCCAAATAGTTGGGGGAATAATAAATTTGTTAGTAAAAATAAGCCTGCAATCGCAAATAGAACATTTGTGACTATCCGCACTGGCGATACTGGAGGTCTGTCTTTGACACCCATGATTATTCTTGCTCCGATTAAAAAAATTTTTGTGATCTTCTCATTATTGTAAAGTTTCTTAACTATAATTAGATATAGGCAAGTAGGATAAGTTTTCCGTAGTCACAGGTTCGGTTTACCAAGCTAGTAGACATAGGCTTAAATAAAACCACTACTATTAAGGGGATTTGAACCCCCTCTGTACGCTAAGAGCTAAAAGCTAAAAGCTAAGAGCTAAAAGCTAAGAAGCTAAGAGCTAAAATAGTTGATGGTGGCGAAAACCCCAAATTTTTAGTTAGGCTTGAGTGATTCGTCAGAATTAATATATGTATATTAGTAAACATAATAACTATGAAAAAAAGTTGTCAGACTAACCAAGGAAAAAGGCCAAACATCTTGACTAATTTAGAGCAAAATAAGGGGGCATCTTTACGTCGATTAGCTGTTGGATGGATGATTCTACAAACTTTTCTGCTGGCAACACCTGTATTGGCACAACAAAAGCCTGAAAATGACCTAAGTTACAGTCAGTTTTTAGAGAAACTTAATCAAGATCAGATTACGAAAGTAGAACTGGATCAAACTACTAATAAACTTAGCGTGGTACTGAAAGAACAAGCAAAAGACGACCCAGCTAAAGAAGTAGTTCTATTTGAGCAAAATCAAGATTTAATTCCCAAAATTCGCTCGAAAAACGTAGATTTTAGCATTAAAACTTCTATTGACCGCTCTACTACAGTGGGAGTATTACTCAATTTACTGATTATTTTTATCCTGTTAGCAGGGTTAATTATGATTGTTCGTCGCTCGGCTAATGCCTCTGGTCAAGCGTTTAGCTTCGGTAAATCGAAAGCTAAATTTCAGATGGAAGCGAAAACTGGCATCAAATTTGATGATGTTGCCGGCATCGAAGAGGCGAAAGAAGAACTACAGGAAGTAGTAACCTTCTTAAAAGAGCCAGAGAAATTTACGGCGGTGGGAGCAAAAATTCCCAGAGGAGTCTTGCTCATCGGCCCACCAGGGACGGGTAAAACCTTGTTGGCAAAAGCGATCGCAGGGGAAGCAGTAGTACCATTTTTCAGTATTTCTGGGTCGGAATTTGTCGAGATGTTTGTCGGAGTTGGTGCCTCTCGCGTCCGAGATTTGTTTAAAAAAGCCAAAGAAAATGCTCCCTGTTTAGTATTTATTGATGAAATTGATGCTGTTGGTCGTCAACGAGGTACGGGGATTGGTGGCGGTAACGATGAGAGAGAACAAACTCTCAATCAGTTATTGACTGAGATGGATGGCTTTGAAGGTAATAATGGGATTATTGTGATTGCTGCGACTAATCGCCCTGATGTTTTAGACCAAGCTTTACTACGCCCTGGTCGTTTTGATCGTCAGGTAATGGTTGATTATCCCGATTTACAAGGTAGACTGGGCATTTTAGAAGTTCATGCTCGTGGTAAGAAAATTTCGCCAGCGGTTTCTTTAGAAGCGATCGCTCGTCGAACCCCTGGTTTTAGTGGTGCAGACTTGGCAAATCTGCTCAACGAAGCGGCTATTCTGACCGCCAGAAGACACAAAGATGCAGTAACCATGCTAGAAGTTCATGACGCGATCGACCGTATTGTAGCGGGGATGGAAGGTATTCCTCTAGTGGACAGCAAAGCCAAAAGATTAACCGCATATCATGAAATTGGTCATGCGATCGTGGCAACCATAGCTCCTAGTCATGACCCTGTAGAAAAGGTAACCATTATTCCTAGAGGTGGTGCAGGGGGGTTAACTTGGTTTACTCCAGACGAAGAAATGGGATTAGAAACTAAATCAAAAATTCTGGCTAAAATAACTTCTGCGTTAGGCGGCAGGGCGGCTGAAGAAATCGTTTTTGGTAGAGATGAAGTGACTCAAGGTGCGAGTCAAGATATCCAAGTATTGACTTCTTTGGCCAGGAAAATGGTAACTAAATTTGGAATGTCAGATTTGGGGCCATTAGCTCTAGAAGGTCAAGAACACCCAGTGTTTTTGGGTGGTGATTCTAGCAATAGACACGAATATTCGGAAGAAATTGCTTCTAGGATTGACGATCGCATCAGAGCGATCGCAGTACAATGTTATGAACAGGCTAAAAAGATTATTAGCGAAAATCGACTGGCTATAGACCGCCTGGTTGATATTTTAATTGAGCAAGAGACTATTGATGGGGAAGAGTTTCGGCGACTATTGGCTAAATTCTCTCCTACTTATGGGTCTAATTCCAAAACTGACAATGCTAATGCTCATCGTCTTCTGAAAAAATAGTAGAAGCATTTATCAAGTAAATTTATGATTGGTCGGGAAATTGTCAGCGATCAAAGCTTGATCGCTTTATCTTTGACTGTTTCCCTTAAGGTGTCTCAAACAAAAAACGAGGCAAACCTGATTGACGAATAATAGATTGTAAAGTACCAGTTCTTATTTCTTTGTGATTAGGGACTGGAACAGTTATCGTTGAATTCACAGTTTTCTTCTGCATAATGATGTGACTGCCTTTCTGCCGAATCTGAATGAATTCATGTTGTTCCAGAAGTTTACCAACTTCTGTGCCTGATAAAACTCTTAGTTTACCCAACAACAACCTCCAGACTTGTTATAAAAACTTCGCTACGCGACCGATTCTTGATTTCTGAAGGTTCGGCAGTTTCAAAAAAAAGCTCTAATGCTTCAATTAGATTTCTTTTAGCTTCTTCAACAGTATCGCCTTGACTAGCAATGTCTAATTCTGGACATAAAGAAACATAACCATTTCCTTCACGTTCAATGAGTGCTGTAAATTTTTGTGTTTTTTGTTTTAATACTTCTTCTAAAGTTTGTTTTACTTGATTCTCTAAAAACTCAATTTCTTCTGCGCCTTTAAACCAACGAATATACTTTCCATCATGAAGAAATTCATCAACAACTTCTTTGAATAATGATATATTTGCTCTATTTAAATCAACAGCGATACATATTTCATCAGTTGTTCCAGTAAAATTTTGGGATTGAATGATTTCTCGATTCTCTGAAGGAAGCTTGTTTAGTAAAGTTTTATCTACTTCTTTTATTTTAACTATTAACAACATTGTTTAAACTTTTTTAAAGTAATTTGAATCTAGCTTTTATTCCATTTGGAAGCAATATTATGGCAAATTTCAATAGTTAGTTCATCCTGCTTATTGTAATGCTTACTACCAAAATCAAGAAATTAAGATATTTATTGATATAACAATCAATTCTAAATAAACTTATTATCTTACTATACTAATAAGTATCGGATGGAGGAAAACCCATGAGCGATCGCATTAACCAGATGACCGCAATTATAACTGGAACTATTGCTCTGTGTATAGTTACAAGCGCGGTCAAAGCCCAGCAATCCCCTTCAGGTGCATCAAGCAATACTGTCCCAGGATTACCAACTAATCCTAATCAGTTAGACAATATTGAACCAGTTAGAGATTCAAATATTTTCATTGAACCAAACAATAGCTCCCAGGAATTTTTTAAGCAGGGTAGGGAACAACTTTTCTTACTGCCAGAAGATTCTGGAGAGAATATTTTAAAAATTGACGAGACGATTGAAGTTGAAGGAGTAAAATATGATGATTTGCAGCCTAAATCACCAAATCATCAATAAACTTAGGTCATTTCCTTAAAATAAAATACCAGTAAGAGTAGGGTGGGCAAAACTTAGGTTTAACTTAATAATCTACTTCAGAATACTTTTGCCCACCTTACTAGGTAAAATCTTTCCCAGAAATCACCTTTAAGAAATTATCAAAAATGAAAAAAGGCATAATTTTAGGAATTGTCTTGATCTTATTTACAGGTATTAGTACTTATAGTAGTCGCGATCGCTTTTGGTTTTATTCTGCTTTGAGTAAATGGCATTGCCGCTCTTCTTTTCTACCTGTTTGCAATCGAGTTAACGCCGCAACAGTAAGCAACAAAGTAACTGGTAAAAACGGTGTGGTTGTCTCTACCAACAAAGAAGCATCGAAAATTGGCTTACAGGTCTTAAAAAAGGGCGGAAATGCAATCGATGCCGCCGTAGCAGTTGGCTATGCTTTAGCCGTTAGCGATCCTTGTTGTGGTAATCTCGGCGGGGGTGGTTTTATGCTAATTCACTTGGCAAACGGGCAAGAGAAGTTTATTAACTTTCGTGAGACTGCACCTTTAGCCGCTAGTGCAGATATGTATCTCAACGAACAAGGCAATATAGTTAAGGGATTAAGTACCGAGGGTTATTTGGCTGTTGGTGTTCCAGGTACAGTTAAAGGATTAGACTATGCCTTGACTAAATATGGAACCATGAATCAACAGCAGGTTATTTCTCCTTCGATTAAGCTAGCGAAAAATGGCTTCGTATTGCAACAGGGAGATATTGATATCTTGGAAGACGGGGAGGAAAAATTATCAAAACCCAATGTAGCAGAGATATTTTTGGAGAACGGTGAAATATATCAAGCTGGAGATACTTTAATTCAATCAGATTTAGCTAACACTCTAAGTTTAATTGCCGAGCAAGGTACGGATGCTTTTTATCAAGGAGAAATAGCCGAAAAAGTTGTTAGTGCTAGTAAAGATAATCAGGGAATTCTGAGTTTAGAAGATTTTGCTAATTACAAGGTCACTGAATATGAACCAGTAAGCTGCAACTATCGCGGATATGAAGTTACCTCTTCCCCTCCCCCTGGTGGTGGCACTACTGTGTGTCAGATGCTAAACGTCTTATCTGGTTACGATCTTAAAGAGTCAGGTTGGAAAACTCCTAAAAGTCTTAACTACCTATTCTCTGCTATGTTACTAGCTTTCAGCGATCGCAATCAATATTTAGGCGATCCTGATTTTATTGATAATCCTGTCAAAAAGCTATTATCGGAGGAATACACCGCTTCTTTGCGCGAGAAAATTACTTATCAAGCCATCCCCCCTGAATCTGTATATACCAATATCGAGCCAGAGGGAACAAACACCACTCACTACTCAGTGGTAGACAAAGCTGGTAATGCCGTAGCAGTAACCTATACAATTAATTCCTACTTTGGCGCGGGAGTCGTTGCACCAGGTACGGGCTTTTTCCTGAATAATGAGATGGACGACTTTACCAGTAAATTAGGAGAACCAAATCAGTTTGATTTACAACAGGGAAAAGCTAATTTAATTGAACCAGGAAAACGTCCCCTCAGTTCCATGTCTCCAACCATAGTTACGAAAGACGAAAAAGTTTATTTAGTCACAGGAAGCCCTGGGGGATCAAAGATTCCCACTACGGTAGTGCAGGTAATTACTAATGCGATCGATTATGATATGGATATTAAGGATGCTGTAAATACGCCTCGTTTACACTACCAAGGTTTGCCCAATCTCATTCTAACCGAACCAAATGCGATCGCTCCTGAAACGATCCGAGGCTTAAAATTGAGAGACTACAAAGTCATGCCTTTCGGTACTTGGGGGGCGGCGGAATCAATTTTAGTTAATCCAGAAACAGGTCTACTAGAAGGAGTTAACGATATTCGCAAGCCTGCGGGTAAAGCGGTTGCTTATTAAACCTTAACTGGCAAATTGCTACGGGATATTTATTACTCATTTTTGAGATATGCGATCGCTTTTTCTTAAAATAGACGCGCGATCTCAATTTAATAAATGCGATCGCACGTCTTGGTACTGTTTGATATACACTAAAAAGGAAGCTTTTTGACGACCAAATCTAAGAAGCTTCCCGACTTAAAAATCTAAGTAAAGTATAGCAATGAGCGAACAAGAACGAGAACAAAACAAAAAAATTAATCAGCATTCTCGAAAAATCAACAATCTAGAGAGTAGATTAAAAACTTTAGAACTTGATGTTGAACCAAGAGGACGTATTAGTTTAGCATTTGAAGCTGTAGAAGACGATTTAAATGAGATCAAATCGGATATCGGCAATTTAAAGCAGACAGTAGAACATAGATTCAATCGACTAGATGCCAAACTAGAAATCATTATTGAACATCTTACAGGTGTTAATGATTTACCTGAAGAATAAATAACTTGACATTTTAACAAAAGCGATCGCTTTTTTTGAAGAAAATTCGGATCAAGCGATCGCTTTTGTTTATAGCATTTTTCAAGAATGATTAGAGAAATAGCAGAAATATCTGGCATTATGTGTTAATAAAGCGAGTTGAATTGGGAATCGCTGCTAGTTGCTATCATCTTTTACTTATAGATAAAGTATGCACCTTTTTCCAATTCTAGATACTCAGAGCGAGACATTTTAAACTCTTCCATCCATTGTTGAACAATTTTTCGCTCATCAGCCCTAGCACCATCATCTAAAACAATGAGTGCATCACTTTGGAGTTTCTCTTGCATCAGAGGTAGTGCTGGGTATCTAGCCAATTTCTGAGTCGCTCCTGGTGGGCCGTCAACAATCAACATATCGATCGCACTAGGAATTTCTACCTTAGTGAGATCATACCAAAGCCATTTGGAGTTATTAATCTCAAATTCTACTAAAGGAGCATGAATAACTGTGGCAATATCATCCAAGCCATGCAGTGACAAATTGTTTTGGGTAACATGGGCAAATTTCTGATCATGCTCGAGGGAGATCACTTTACCTGAGCCAAGTTGCTTCAAGCAATAGGCAATGATCAGAGTAGAAATACCACTGGATGCTTCGACGACCAACTGTGGTTTTTTACGATGTGTTAATGAAATAATCTCTTTTAATAAATCTGGTGATGCAGCCCAGCCTCTAGTTGTAGGAAGAGGTAACTTAGGTTCAAGAGTCAAGAATATGGAAAAGAGCGACTCAATTTGTTGAACACTAACTTCGTTAACTCTCTTAATCTCGGCGTTAAACAGTTGAGAAGATTCCTGAAAAGATTTTTTAACCTCATTCCTGAAATCATTTTGTTCAGTAACTAGTTTTTTTTGTGCCTTAATTAAGTTTAAAATTAAAATTAAATTAATTATTATCAAAGACGTAGGAATAAAAATACCTTCAAACATAAATTTATTTTTGATTAGCTAATTGTGATTGCAAAATATCTTGAAACCAAAACTCAATTCGATCTGCAAAAGCATTAAGTGAAAATTTCTTTTCCACTGACAAGCGACAGTTATAACGATTAATTTGCTCAATTTTCTGCAAGCCTTTAGATAATGCTGCGATCGATTTATATTCAACTAACCATCCTGTTACTCCGTTCTCAATAATTTCGGCTGGACCACCCTGATCATAGGATATAACTGGTACTCCGCAAGCTAGAGCTTCAATTACTACATTGCCAAAGGCTTCAATCCAGTGAGATGTCATTAATAAACAAGCACAGTTACCTAACTTTGATTGAAAATCTGAAGTTGGCAGAAATCCATAGTAATCGTAAGCCGATGAAGAGTATTTGTTTTGAATAGTTTGCCAATAATTATGGTCTTGAATAACTCCAAATATATTAAGTTTCCTACCTGAAAGTATGGCAGCTTCAATTGCATCATCTAAACCCTTTTCAGGTGAAATACGACCAGCCCAAGCTAAATTTTGGGTGTCAGGTTTTTCTACAAAAGTATACTGTTGAAGATTGATACCTTTGCCCATCATTAATAATTCTTCTTTGGCTTGGAAAGTATTGGCTGACGATTGAGTATTAACTGCCAAGGTTTTAGGAAACAGTTTAGTCGTCTTAGTAACCATGCGATTCATCACTGATGAAATACAACTCATGCTGATCCAGTGAGCGATGGGGCGTTCAAAGAAAGGTGTCAGGTAAAGAGGAAGCCAATCATAGGCAAAGTTAACCAGCAGATCGTAATTATTTTGTACTTGATAAGCATACTCCCACATTTTCTCTAAGACCGAGTTATCTGGAATTAAAACTGTATCGTCATCAGTACAATTTTGGGCTAATTCGGAAAAATTTCCTTCAACTAAATGTAAATCTCGACATACAATCTCAGAGCCTAATGGAGCTACTACATCAATTAAATGCCCTCTGGCGGATAAATTACTGACAATATTTTTGATCGTTAGTTCAACACCACCACCCTTTCCAGAGCCAATTGAACCCACAGGAGTTGAGACTACCAGTATAGTAAGAAAATCTTTCATTATGATATTGCAAAAAAGTTGATAGAACTAGGCAAGCACTAAAGATTTTGCTATGGCTGTATCTTCTCGGTTGAGTTGCACAGATAATTCTACATTAGACTTCTGGCAAAAATAAATTTAAAATCAAAACCTATACTTTTTGATCTATTTTCTTCCTAATCTTTCTTTTACCCAGTCGCGATTGGGATCGTTGATTGGATGACTGGCACGGATTTTGAGATCACTAAATTTAGTCAATTTGGGTTGCGGTGGGATTGGTGCAGGTTTGGTAACGGTTGCAGGTGTAGGTGTAGGCGCAGGCGCGTAATATCTAGGAGTGCTTACAACTGAAGGGGCTGGAATTTGTCTTTTATAGTAAGTATGTTTGGGTTTAAGAGCTTCGGTAGAAATCGTAGTTTTTCGATCTGTTAAAGAGGGGCGAGGGGGGAAATATTCAATGGGCATATCTTTGACAACTTCAAGCATAAATTTGCGCCACATTTCGGCAGCTACGCCGCTACTGCCTTTGGTCGGCTGGTTGTCATCATTTCCTAACCATATTCCTGCTGTGACTTGAGGAATATAGCCAATGTACCAAAGATCGCGAGACTGATCGGATGTCCCCGTTTTCCCTGCGGCTTGTCGTCCTATTTGAGCAGGTATAGCCGTACCAGAATTTACTACTCCCTGCAACATCCAACTGATCATTGCGGCAGTTTCTTGATTGATTGCGGCTTGGGGTTCAAATTGTGGTTCATAAACTACTTGTGCCTGGCGATCGCTAATTCGACTAATTCCGTAGGATTGCTGATAGATTCCCTTGCTTGCCAAAGTGCTATAAGCGTTGGTTATTTCTAATAAGTTAACTTCCGAAGACCCCAATGCCAGAGTGTAACTGGGTTTCAGTTCTGATTTAATGCCCATAAGATGAGCAATTTTGATGGTGGGATTCCAGCCCACATCAATCATCGTCCGAAGCGCAATCGTATTAATCGAAGAGGCTAGAGCATCATAAATAGATACATAACTATCTCGATATTGATCATTGTAATTGGTCGGTTGATAGCCATCGACAAAATACTGGGCATCTAAATAACTTTGGTAGGGAGAAAACCCAGATGCGATCGCTGTAGTGTAGACGAAAGTTTTAAAAGTCGAGCCTGGTTGACGTTGAGCTTGAGTAACGCGGTTATACTGATTGTCCCCAAAGTCTTGCCCCCCCACCATTGCCCGAATCTCTCCTCGATTGGAATCTAGAGCAACTAAAGCACCTTGCTGAAATTCTTGCCACTTACCATAATGCTCTAAACCATATTTAACCGTAGTTTCTGCGGCTTTTTGCCATTCAGGATTGAGAGTGGTTTCTACGACTACACCTCCAGCCTGTAAGACTTCTTGGTTAACGTATTTAGGTAGTTCTTGTTCGATATAGTTAGTAAAATAATCAGCTTGGCGATCTAAACGTTTCGGCTCATGGCGATTTGTGATCAAATCTGAAGCCTTGGCTTTGAATGCTGCTGATGCTGAAATAAATCCTTCTTGCTCCATTCGAGTCAGAACAATATTGCGTCTTTTTTTAGCCAGTGCTGGGTTAGTAAAAGGAGAATAAACACTGGGTGCGGGAATAATACCCGCTAAAGTAGTTACTTCAGATAGATTTAGTTCTTGTGGAGACTTGCCAAAATAGACCCAGGCAGCATCAGCTATTCCATAAGAACCCGCACCTAAATAAACTAAATTTAGATAAGTTTCCAGAATTTCTGATTTCTCTAGACTGTGTTCAATTTCGATCGCGATTCTCATTTCTCTGAGTTTGCGCCAGATTCTTTTTTCTTGATTGAGAAAAGCAATTCTGGCTAACTGTTGAGTGATTGTACTTGCACCTTCAGTTACGCTTCCTGCTTTGGCATTGGCAAGGGCGGCGCGGGCAATTCCTCGATAATCTACGCCCTGATGTTGGTAAAAACGTTGATCTTCGCTGGCAATAAAAGCTTGATAGAGGACTTTGGGAACTGTATCGATGTCAATTTTTTCATGGGCAGTCGGTCCAATTTCTTTGAGTACCTTGCCATTCGCCGCTTTAATAGTTACAGTACCAGGACGAGCATAACTAGTTACGTCATCTACTGAGGTCGGGATACTGCTTTCGAGTTTGTAGTAAAACCAGCCTAAAGCGATCGCGCTACTGCTCAAACCAATACCTAGAAATAAACCTAGCCAATTTATTTTCTGCGATCGCTTGTACTGACTATAATTCTTTCGAGTTTTTCGAGGAGCAAGGATGGCAGAGCTAGACGAACTTTTAGGTGATTCTGGTTGACTATTGGGACTCGGATTCACTACGAAGATTCCTTATGTTAAAGAGAGATTTTAAAAGCAAAAAGTTCAATCTTAGTAGGAATGCGTAAATTATTTGAATAGAGTCAACTTTGAGCCTTTAAAAGCTGTTAGCTATTAACCATTAATGCACAATGCACCCCTTTAACCCACCACTAATTGCAATCCGTAACAAAAGCGCGGAGGTAGTTTAACCGAGCAAATCGTGTGGATTTAAGTATAAGGTGAAATATTCTTAACGAGAAATATATGGTTTCAAGCTACTCGATTTAAGCATAACGTGAAAAAATTTAAATATAAGTTGAAATTTTAGTTATTTTTTAAATGATAAGTTGAAATTTTCTATATTTTCTGATTTATAAAACTCTGAAAACCTTATGAGACAGAAATTATAAGCTTTTATCAGATTGACGAGGTACACCTAATTAAATTAATCGATAGACAAAAATCAAGATTTCTAAACCTACATCATTAAAACAAGAACCGCTATATTATAGTCTTCATTTTGAAAATTGGCTTTTGAACTAATTACGCCTGTAAATCATAAACAATGTTGGAAGATAGACCAACTGCCATGTTGTTCCTGAAAATACTATCTCTTTTAGGTGGTAGATTGGGATTATTGGCGATCGCTGTTTTGTCAGTTACGCAAAAACCAAAAAAGAAGTCATCGGCGTATTTCTCTATGTTGAGAAGATGGTAATTGACTCAATACATATTTAACTGTCACCAGATTTTGGTTCTGTGAGATCGTCATTTCCTTGTTTGTCTAAGCTACTAACACCAATAAATGATTCTGGTTCTTGAAATCCTTTAATTACAACTAATCGAGCTTTCAAAGTTCGGGAAGGACAGATTGGATGAATCTCTGGGGGTTCGAGAACTAAAGAATGGTTGTCCACCTTAAGTAATTTCTGAACTAATTGAAGGAATAATTGCTGTAGAATCTTTAGCCCATAACACCACTTTTCCTCTAGTATTTTGTAGAGATTGACTAAGACTTTCCCTGATTTTTTCTAAAACCTCATCCACAGCAACTTTGCTCTCTTCATCGGCAATTAATTTGTTTAAGTTGGGTTTGGTTTCAAAGCGATAGTGTTTGCCGACGTAGTGTAAATATAATAGTTCTTCTCGTAGATCGCTTAGGGTAGCAGTAATAATATTGCGGTTAAGATTAGGAACAAGACAAGCAGAGGTTACTTCTTTTTCTAATACTCCTCGATCTTGACCGCTTTTTGCACCGAAAGAATACATTAGTATTGCCGAAGCAACGCGAGTTCCCACTTTCATTAATGATAGTGCTGGAGAATCGGTAGCAATTCGATTATCAACGGCTCTAACTTTAGCTTTCCGTCCAACTATATCGGCTTCGATTACGCTAGCAAAACGTTCTCTTTCCCCTACCTGAGAGAAAAATGCACCTCTAACACCTTCATCTTGAAAAGGAATGTTAGCAGCAGAAATAAGCAGGGATGTATCTTGTGTTTGACGTAGAGCATAAACTACACGAGCAAGGAATTGTAATGCTCCACGAGTGCGTTGATAACTAGGTAAACTACCCCAGCGGTAGTACATTAAATCTAGCAAGTCGGGATGAAATGGATAGCTAAGTTTAATTCTTTCCGCCAGTAAATCGGCTTGCTGCTGTACTTCTTGTTTTCCTCGGCTGGTATCTTCGTAACTCTCGCGGAATTTGCGATAAAGTTCTGCTTGTTGGCGAGCAACTTCTTCAATAATTGTTGAATCGCCTATTTCAGCAAATAAACGTCGCTGGATAATTTTCATTACCTCATCGCCAGCAACAGGTTCTTTTTTGGCATCGATACGGCTGACTAATTTGTCAAGAATATTGAGTGTCCCATCATTGCCAAAAGATTCTTGAATGCTGGCTTGTAGCGAATAAACTAGAACAGTTTTAGGTAAATCTCGGACGACTTCAGTTAATTTCTGAATAAAAGTCAGCACTTGGCGACCAAAAGTTGAATCCCCGACAGTTAAACCCATAGCGTTTTCAACGTAGACAAGAAATTCATCTAGTAACAATAAAACTGGATCTTTGCCAAATACTTTTCTAAGAACATCATTACCAGGAGCAATACGTTGTTGGTCTTCTGTTTCTAATAAAGCATATGCTTCAGCACCGCCTATTTCCCAAGCCATGTAACCCCAAGGTGTAAGAATTCGTCTGCCTGGTTCAACTTCAACTCCCGTACTTGCACCCACATCTAAACCTATAAATGCAACCGTTTTAACTGCACCAGGATTGGGTAATGTTGCTAGTTCGGGAAAATCTTGTAGTTTATCCCTGCTGGTAGCAAGATGATAGAGACTAACTAAAGAGTGAGTTTTACCACCACCAAAAGGAGTTCTTAACTGCAAAACGCGATCGCCTTTTTCGCCGTTCAAACCTCTCAAAACACCTTCCAAAAGACTTCTCAATTCCTTAGTCATGTAGGTTGCTTTGAAGAATTCACGAGCATCACGATATACTCTGGGACAAGTCGCATCGCCTCTAACTACCGAACCCAGACTCGCAGCATAAGTAGAACTATCTAATCTGCCTTCTAAAATATCGAGGTGTGGAGTAACAACTTGAGTCCAGGGTTTGAGTTGATAAGCGTTTGTCATAGTTAGGACTTACGCAAAAGAAAAATTTGATTAGGTAAGAGCAAACAAGTTAATGTCAAATCATGGCAAATAGAATGTCCTGTTTGGATTACTGTCAATATCTCATGGCGACTCAGATTAAT
>Ga0114940_10000190_pt1 | contig 36412 bp, 32 predicted proteins | sample ColdCreekSource_FD_87195 | JGI IMG/M metagenome (GOLD analysis project Ga0114940, IMG submission 87195) | Groundwater microbial communities from Cold Creek, Nevada to study Microbial Dark Matter (Phase II) - Cold Creek Source | ecosystem: Environmental > Aquatic > Deep subsurface > Groundwater ...
GGGGCTGACAAATACCTAGTTAAATCACAGGTAACCCTCGAGGATATCGTATCAGCCGCACAAGAGCTGCTAGGCGAAACTAGCTTGCCGACACCAGCTGAACTAGCTGCACCAACCGTCACTGCCGAAACACCAACCAACGTATCGACCGCGCCCGTGCAAAGCGCGCCATCCGAGTCACTACCAGCAACCACACCTGCGGCATTAGCCGTTGAATCGGCTGTTGCCGATGTACCCGCCACACCAGCAGCTACCATTAGCCAAGAGCCCGCGACAGCACTCACGCTCGTTGCCACACTCCCGACAGCCGCCGATGACACGGGTTCTACTGGTGCAACAACCGATACTACAAACCCAGCCGATGACACTACCACAATTACCGATACAACAACAACCGACACACCACTTGTCGAGCTAGAAACACCAGCCAGTCCGGCCGCACCAGCAATGACCGAAGAACAAGAACAGCTACCAAGCCCAGTCCAACCACAGCCAGTGGAAACTGCTACGACTGAGATCGCGCCACTCACCGAGCTTATGCCAAGCCAAGCCGAGGAACAGGCCGCCCAAACTGATGCCGAAGATGCGCCAGCCGAGCTGGCTACTGCCACAGAAGCCTTAACCCAGCTCGAAACCCCAGAGGAACAGGCAGCCCCAGTGCCGACTGCCACTGATCCAGCTCCTATTACCAGCCCAGACATACCTGCGCCTGTCGCCACACCGGCACTTGTAGAGGAACCGACACAACGGGTTGCCCATATGCCCGTACAAGAACCTAGCCTGGTGAGCACTCCGACGGAGGCCACAATACCTCCAATGCCTGTCACCGAAGCACCAGTTATCAGCCAGCCAGCAGCGCCGGCACCCGAAGTCGCCGCTACACCTGTTACCGAAGCCCCGGCAGAAGTCTCAGCAATAGGCACTGTAGAAACACCTCCAACCGCTGCCGCTATTGACGAAAAAGTCGTAGCTAACGCCGTTGATAAGCTCCTCGCTAAGTCACCGTCAGCCCCTACAAATCCCGATGAAGCCGCAGCGATCACTCCAGGCGGCGCAAGTAACGGTGTACCTCACAAGAAGGTCATATCACCGATTAACCACGAAGCCCAGCCAACACTCCAGGAGCTACTAGCAAAAGAAGAAGCTAGCGAAACCGGCGGTACCACCGCTCCAGTGTCAGAGGAAAATTCGGCAAACGCCGATACCCCTAGCCCAACTCCGGAACTCAAAGCATTAGATGATGAGGCCGCTGCTGCCGAACTCCTCGCCAAGGCTCAGGCCGCCACCAGTGCAGCTTTTAGTCCTGTCGAAGAAGCACCGATGAATATCCCAGCCGCCCTCCAGTCGCAGCTAGCGCCAACTGTAGAGCTACCAGCCAGCAGTCCCGAGATAAGCGTTCCCGCTCCAATGCCTGTCACCGAAGCACCAGTTATCAGCCAGCCAGCAGCGCCGGCACCCGAAGTCGCCGCTACACCTGTTACCGAAGCCCCGGCCACCCCGATACCTGAGCCAGCCTCAGCCTCCCCAGCTGCCCCGACCGCTACCGACCCTAACGCACCGGCCAAGAAGGCCTTCGACCCCAATAGCATCGCCCTCTAGCGCAATCTGTTAAGCTAGATAGATGCATATCAATAAATTCCTCGCCCAAGCTACCGGCATCAGCCGCCGGGCAGCCGATGCTGCCGTCCATGCTGGACGGGTAGTAGTTAATGACAACCCAGTAACTACTGGCAAGACAGTAGCCGCCGGCGACATCGTTACCTACCAAGGTATCAACTACCCGATTGCCGAGAATCAGCAGGCAGCCAGCCGGACAACTATTATTTTTAATAAGCCAGCCGGTTTCGTCGTGTCACGTAATGGCCAGGGCAGCCGGACCGTCTATGACATCCTTCCACCCCAATATCATCGGCTCAAACCAGTCGGCCGACTCGATAAAGAATCAAGCGGTCTATTGTTACTCACCGACGACGGCGACCTAGCCAACCAACTCACTCTTCCCAGCTACCAAAAGATTAAAATATACGAAGTTGCCCTCAGCACCGATCTAGCCCCGTTGCACCGACAAATGATCAGCGACCATGGCATCGAGCTCGAAGATGGCAACAGCCGACTCGAACTCAGCCGCCTAGTCGAAGGCAGCGACAAGCAGTGGCTTATAACCATGCGCGAAGGCCGCAACCGCCAAATCCGCCGCACATTCTCAGTATTGGGCTACACCGTCATCAAGCTGCATCGTACCCAATTTGGTGACTATACCATCAACGGCTTGCCCGAGCGCAGCATCCGCCTCGCTAGCTAGAGCGTAGTAATAAAAAGTGCTAAGCAAAGCATATATACTTTAGAATAAGGCGAATAGTTTGTCAATAAGCCTGTCTCTGTTATAATAGACCTATATGGCAAATCTCAAAGCACCAATCATCGCAATCGTCGGCCGGGCTAACGTTGGCAAGTCAAGCTTGTTTAACGCTATCTTAGAGCGCCGTGAGGCAATCGTCGCCCGCGAAGCCGGTACCACCCGCGACAGCATCACCGCCCGCGCCAGCTACGAAGGCCAAGATTTTTGGTTGGTCGATACCGCCGGCATGAAGGCCGCCGAAGATGAGTTTGAGCTTACAATCCAAGAGCAGATTATCGAAGCCGCTGATGCCGCTGACGTTATCTGGGTATTGGTCGAATCCGACGTTATCATCAATGACGAAGACCGCCGCGTCGCCAAGCTAGCCCTGCGCAGTGGCAAACCTATCGCCCTCATCGTCAACAAGATCGACAAAAACCGCCGCGCCGACCTCAACGACTGGCGCCGCCTTGGTATCAAAGACATCTACGGTACAAGTACCACCCAAAACATGGGCATCACCGAACTCCTTGATGGATTGATTACCATCGTCCCAAAGGCGACCATCAAACAGTCCGAAAACCGCATCCGCATCGCACTGCTCGGCCGTCCGAATGTCGGCAAATCAGCTATGTTCAATGCCCTCGCCAAGAAGCAGCAGGCAATTGTCGCTGACCGCGCCGGCACTACCCGTGACATCAACCGGACCGAAGTCCGTTACCAAACCCAAGATATTGAAATCATGGACACCGCCGGCATCCGCCGTAGTGGCAAGATCGGACAGGGGATTGAGCACTTTAGCGTCCTACGTAGCCTCCAGGCGATCGAACAGGCGGACATCTGCCTCTTATTGATCGATGTAAACGAACTAGCCGTCGGCCTCGACCAGAAGATCGCCGGTATGATCAAAGAAGCCGGCAAGGGCCTTATCCTAGTCGTTAGCAAGTGGGACTCCCTCGACGAGAAAACCCCGTATACCCGTGACCAACTTGCTCCCAAAATCGTCGAGAACTTCGACTTTGTATCCTGGGCACCACTTATCTTTACCTCGAGCGTCACTGGCCAAAACATCACCAAACTCTTCGACCTAGTCCTAGAAATCGCCGAGCGCCGCAAAAAGCGTATCCCAACCGCCGACCTCAACCGTTGGCTGCGTGAAATCGTCGACCGCCACCCACCAGCCGGGCTCAAAAACCGTGCACCAAAGCTCAACTACATGACCCAAGAAGACGACAACCCAATTCCAGCCTTTAAGATCTTTGGCAGCCACACCAAATTCCTACACTGGAGCTACCGCCGTTATATGGACAGCCGCATGCGCGAAAAATACGGCTACGAAGGCACACCGATCCAACTATGGTTTATCGAGAAGCATGTAACCCACAAGCATGGCAACAGCCCAACGCTAGGTGAGCGTAAACACAACTCCATCGCCGGTGCCAAAAAGCCTGTCGCCCGCAAAAAGCGCACCGACTAAGCATATATTTACAAAAATTACTGTATACACTAGTCCTCTTTACCTATTAATAAATTTGTGCTAAAACTTTTAGAAGATCTAAAAAGGAGAATTATTAATGCATACGACTGAGCTATCACCATTAGAGACATTTGGAGAAACAGAGCCGACTTTCCCTCAAACTGTAGATATACCTCCACATGAGAACGTTGCATTGAGTAACCAAGAACGCTCAGTTTTCGCTGATTTAACAGCGGAGCTTAGTGCAAACCCTGAATCTCCACCAAGAGGTGTGTCAATGGGTAAGAGTACTAGTGCCACGGACGTCATGACCATTAGGCATAGTTAATCTACTTTCCCGTTTTATTTTTAGCAATTCATGTTCTTACATATATCCATTGACTACCCCAAACTGAGCGTGTTAAAACCTGAAAAACTTCAACTATCCGAAACCGATAGTTATTTTGTTGTTAAAAACGCATCAAAGTCAATCGTCGCCACTATCAAAAAACGTCACCATACTCCGATGACATATTGTATTCAGCAGGACGAGCAAACTGTTGAATTTGGTTATCACACGCCCAAAGAAGGGCTTGGGGCGGAGTTCTTAGCAATCACCATCAAAGCTAACGGACGCATTACCGTCAAACGCGACGGCAAGGCCACACTTCCATTGCTCTACGGTCTAGCCAATGGGCATCTCAACATCAGCAATCAGTACGAAACAGTCACTAGCTCAATTAATAGGCTGCACATACGCGAAGCCGACATAGCCAATATATTAGCACCTCATCATAGCCTCAGCCCCACGCTGTGGAATGAAATCAAATGGATAAAAGAGTATGAGCAGCTTATAGTTGCCGATGGACAGGCGCGCATTATCCCTGCGCAGCAAAGGCATTGGGCGATAAATGCCGATCTGCCAGAGTCCGACCCCAAGGAATTTATCGACCGCTTAGACAATGCACTTGATGTCACATTACAGACATATACTACCGACGCCCCCTATGGCTTTGAACTTAGCGGCGGTCTCGACTCTCCAATACTACCGCTGTTTCTTACGAGAGGCGCGCCACATCAAACATGGCATTCTAACAGTATTATTTTAGCGGAGCCATACCGTTCAGCACAGCTTACTAAACTGCAAACGCTGCAGGCTATAGCGCCAAATGGCTATATGCATTTCGTCGAACCAGCTGGCATCCGACATCAGCCATTGGCACGTATCTTTACTACACAGCAGCAGCCGCAACTATTTTATCCATATTCTGACATATACCTCGAATTAGCTGAAGATATGGCCTGCAATCTCCAGGCGGCCGGCGCAAAAGTAGTCTTCAATGGCGCTGGCGGCGACGATTTATTTGAGCACAATGATAGCCTCGAAGACCAGCTCGGAATCGGCCCTAAAGGCTACATTGCCCGCAGCAAATCGTTAGCAGCGTTCGCGACTCCTAAGCTTGAACGGCTCCTGGGGGCTGTCATCCCCCAAAAACAGCAGTCAATATTGCCTAAACGGTCCGTCTCCGCAAGTACGCCATGTATTCAAAATAATGTCTATATCGAGCGCGACATATGGCCCGTAAGTCCGCTTAACAATGAAGACCTTTTTACATATTGCCAAGGTCTGCCGTACCAGTTTAGGAAGCAAAAGGCTATTCTCCGCTTGTACTACGAAGCTAAAAAATATCCTACCCAGTGGTACGACAAGTCACTGCCAAATGAAGATTTTGGTGATTACTTCAATTCATCTCTCCTCTCAGAAAACTACCAATCATTGTTCAGTTATTTCGTGCAGCACAGCTACCTGCATGATGCTGGATACATCGATACGACTATACTGGCCGAGCTTTACCGGAAAGCTCTGGCCACCAGTGCAAACCAAGAAACTACCGAGGTTCTATTTACGATGTATCTATGGCTCTGCACCGAGCTAAATCTTCACACGGCTTACAAAACCGGACAGTGGCAAGGTAATTTTGCCGAGGAATATACCAGTAGGCAATAGACGTATACGCCCTAACAGGCTAGACTGTCAAATATGAGTCTATTCCAACGCAAGCCACAAACCAGCGACCCGGTCAATTATGTGACTGTCGGCATGAACAAAACCTTGATGTTCGTGGGCTTGGGCAACCCCGGCGCAGAATACGACGGCACACGCCATAATATTGGCTTTGCCGCCCTCGATGCCTTCGCTAAAGCCAACGATTTTCCGGGCTGGCAAAACAAAAAAGATCTCAAGTGCCAGCAAGCTATGATGACCTTGGCCGATACGCGGATCATCCTCGTCAAGCCGCAGACCTTCATGAACCTCAGCGGGGAAGCCGCCCAAGCTGTCTTGGCATTTTATAAATTAGACCCCACTAAGGTTATTGCCGTCTACGACGAGCTGGATATTGACTACGGGCAGATCCGCATGCGCCAGGGAGGCAGCGCCGCCGGCCATAATGGCGTCAAGTCACTCATCCAACACCTCGGTGAGAACTTTGGGCGCGTACGTATCGGAATCGGCCCTAAAACGCCCGAAAAGATCGACAGCGCCAAGTTTGTACTGCAGGCACTTAATAAAGACCAGCAATCGCACATACCAGAACTACTTATCGAAACCAACGCCATCCTCAGCGAACTCGCCTATGGCAGCCAGCTCAACGCCGAAACCCGCAGCTTCTTAATTTAGCGGTTAATAATTATACTGCCAGCTACCATATGCGAGAATAGCATTGCCGAGTGGACCATTGCCGCCCATTTCCATAATCGTTGATGCCCGCTGCATACGTTCTGCAGCACTCAGCAAGGCGTACCATTGGCCAGCATTGTAGGCTAAGGTACGTTGCACTTCGGCCGACAGAGGTACCGCATGGCCCTCGCTGGCAATACGGTTCAAATTCACCATAGAACGCACTGCCATCTTCACCTCTGAAGTTATAAATAGATACATATAGCGCAAGGCGCATTCGAGAAGCGCAGAGAGTCGTATTAGCAATACGGCGACCGAGCATCACAGAAGGCAACGCAGCGATATGTGTATATATTTATAACTTAAAAGAGCCTCCAGAGGGGGTGGGCACCGCTGGAGGCTCATTATACCCTTCAACCCACCTTGAAGGCCTCCCAGCCAGTCAAGTCCTCTCGCAAGGAATTCGACTAAATGGGCCCACTCATAGGTTTTTCCGTTATTCACCACGACTCAAATAAAACGAGGGGGAATACGGGGTTAAAGGGATTAGTTTGTTTTAGAACGCCATCGGTTGGCCAAGTGGCCTACCTAGAACGCCAAGAGAATAAGTGGAGGGTAACAACTTTCCTAGAGGCACGCTCTAAAACAATCTAACAACGTTCTGACTTTTGATCAGAACAGTTAGTAATTGGGGGTATAAGGTACGTAAACATACAAAAATGATGTTTACAAGTTGTCATTCTATCAAATACATGTCCTCGTGTCAATACTTTTTAACATTTCATGTGTAATGTCAATATGCTCATGCTTAGTAGTAATGCAAGCTAAGGTTACAATAATACCACAGATTACCGACATTTAACTCCTTAAAAACCATTGGGTGGGATATTACCCACTAGATGTCTATGATCGTATACGTTTTTGCTCCGCTTATGTTTCTGGGTCGGATTTTAGCCATTAGTTTTGAATCGAAAACTATATTCACACACGTGCAGAGGTCCAGCGAAACGCAGATAGCTCAGACAGGGGATTGTCGTCGTATGCAACGTAAGCAAAGTTGAAGCATAAGCGGAGCAAAAACGTATACAACTTGACGGAAGGCTGATACGGCTACGTGCTAGCCAACCATGTTGCATAAAAAACTACTAGATTTTAAAAATTCGTTTGCTATTATATGTGCACTACACAGGGAGCACAGGGCTGAGGAGGGCACCACAACATGATTTGGAAAATTGACAACGACAATCTGCCGGGACATTTGCCGTATATACCAAGTGCACCAGAGCAGCTTTTTATCAATGCCAACAGCCCGAAAATCTTCGATGAGTTGATGCAACGGCCAAGAATAGCAATTGTTGGCACGCGGCGCATCACAGCATATGGACAACAGGTGACAACCCAGCTTGCCAGCGAATTGGCAGCACGTGGCGTTGTCATTATTAGCGGTTTGGCGCTTGGTATTGATGGCGCGGCGCACCGTGCCGCTTTAGATGCTGGTGGCCTTACGATCGCCGTATTGCCAGGACCGGTCGAGGATGTATACCCGCGGAGCCATCAGGCCTTAGCCAAGCACATTCTCAAAAATAATGGTGCACTCGTCAGCGAGTACCCGGCTGGATCCCGTGGCAGTGTAGTTAATTTTGTTGCCCGTAACCGAATCGTAGTTGGACTTGCCAAGAATCTACTTATAACTGAGGCGGCTGAGAATAGCGGAACCATGCACACTGCCCGGTTTGCGCTAGAGCAGGGTATAGAGATACTAGCCGTACCCGGTAATATCACAAGCCCGACCTCTGCTGGTGCCAACAACCTCCTAAAGCAGGGCGCTACGCCAGTCACTAGTACCCGGGACGTTCTGCATGCGCTTGGATTAACAGAGATAGATGTAGCTGCCAAAACAGCCAGGCTAATTGGCAAAAACCAAGATGAACAGGCGCTTTTAGATTTAATGGAGCGGGGGATCAGTGATGGCAGTGAACTATTACAACATAGCAAACTAGCGGTAGACGCCTATAACCAAACTATGACAATGCTCGAAATCACCGCTAAGATCCGCGCCCTTGGCGCTAACCAATGGGGACTAGCGTAAGGCGTGCCAAGCGCTGCATTAACAGATATATCGTTCTCAATAATGCCATTGCTTATTTTTACAAAATATGGTAGAATAGTAACGTTTTCGTAGAGCACTAGGCCACCTGCCTACGGTTCCGAAAGCACTTTTACAATGCAGACATCACAAGACGTAGCGACGTACTCCGCGCAGCTCGTATTACTTCAGTAGTGCTTTACTACGTCTTGTGACTTCAAAGATGAAATCACGTTTGTACTGACAGCCAGTCAGTTTCAGGCAATGACGTGCATGTCCGGCAATACTCAGCCATCCAGCAAAGGAGTACCGCCATGTCCAACCCGTCCGCCGCCAGCCGTGGCTACAACCCCGACGACCCGCGCAACCAGGAGACGACCACCCAGGCCGAAACTCCGACCAGCAACGTGTGCTTTGTCACAGGCACGCCCTGCGAACGCGGATGCTTCACCGCAACCGACACCACTCAGCGTGACTTCGTGTCACTGGCCGATGCCCTCGACGAACTCAGCAGGCGCATCCTGATCTACCGTACACGCTTGCTGATCGAAATGGGAGCCAAGGAGATAGCCCGCACGCTGCTCGACGACCTCGACGCGGCCTATGCGACCCACCCGATCTATCCGATCGGCGATGACCAAAGCTCTTTCGGCTTCATCGTCTTCGACAGCAGCTTAGAGCGTCTCTAACGAAGGGAGTAGCCATGTCTACCCGACGCATTACGATCAAGGTCGACCTCAGAGACCCGACACTTGTCGTCGTCGACATCCGCCACCGCCTCACCGCCACCAAACCGGCGGGCACCGACGAAAGCGGCGGATATACCGGCCCGATCGTCGACTTCAGTGGACTCCGTCCGCTCGTCATCGGCCTCACCGCAACACCCAGCGTGGCCATCAAGAAACAGCTGCTCGGTAGGAAACTCCGTCCAGTGACCAACGCTGGCCAGACACCTCCCGACGACGTCGCCTGACAACTGACCGTCAGCTCCATCTGATCCACTCAACACCATCACTCCACGCCAGGCGTGCGGCAACCGTGCTACCAGCACAACCGCTGCACGCCTGGCGAAGGGGAATATATGTATTGGGTAATCCAGATGACTAAGCGTGGCTTGGAGTTTTGTTTTCGTCTATGACGATCAACCCAACCCCATCTTCGAACCCGTCTGCATTGTAATTACCCATGTATTACAACTATTAATATTCGGTGCTCGGTTTACTGACCGATGACATTCCATTACCACCTGGCTCACGCCCGCGCAGCCCGCACCATATGCACTGCGCGCCAAGCGGGGAACTAGATGACACCAGCCACTCCTCTCCTGACACCGCAACCCCATCGCCGCGGTGTGTTAGCTCCCAAACCCATCATCCTTTCCTACCTGCATTGCAACCTCCATTTATAAAAAATGTTGTACGTCCGTAGCGCCTATGGTAAGGTATATGCGCTTTCATCGAGCCAAGAATTTATTCATGGCTCTGCACACTGGAAGCAACCGTACAATGCAGAGCAGAGCAGAGCAGAGCACACCCCACCTCCTCCAGAGATCAGGAATGACATCATGCTCAACACCGAGGCGCAAGCTGATGCAAAGGCTTTATCTTATAGCCAGCGTATCAATGTCCAGCTCATCAATGGTATGGTTCTTAGCCTAGTCATCAGACACGATCGACCGGACTCGACATTGGGCAGGCGGATCTTTGACGATCTAAACAAACTAGCCACTAAGGACTGGTGGCAGTCGCGGATTATCAGTGCACTACAGGCCAGCAACCGATGCGTTGTCGAAATTTCCGAGAAATCAGCAGACTTCGGCGAAATCAGCCTTGTTGTTGGCGTCAACTTGCACATCGACGAAACCACCGCCAACAGCGACGTATTGGAAGTGCTTCGGTCTATGGCGCATACAGCGATGGCAGGAATCCGATATCGGGAAGGTGCCAGCGGTCCCGATTTCGTACTAGTGCCTATTGGGACTGAGCCGTCATCCAAGCCCTAGCTTGGCTAACCGTTGGGGCGTGCGGCAGCTATGCCGTCGCACGCCATGAGAATGAGAGGGGAGGGGCAGAGAAGTTATGCGGCAGGTATAGCCCACCATCCGGAGGCTACCTGCCCTCACTTTATATCTGCATCTGCATCTGCATTGTACACCTCCCAAATTGCTTAGGCTAAGGCCGCAACTGAGATGCTTGATTATGTATAGCTAAGCGTGCTATGATATTGCCGCTTTGTTGTAGGCGTGCAACTTTTTAACAGTAGCTTGCACAGCTTCCAAAGTACCTTGACAGAACAGATCACGTGGACGAGCTGCCAGTATATAATACGGGCGCTTTTTTATTGCAAAAGCGCTTCGTACTTTTATTTTGATACTGCACCTACTTATATATCAGCACCTCGTCCATCGAGAAACCAGTGGATTAGGGTTGCAGTACAGCACTACCGCAAGATCGTCTTACATCATCCATCCGCAGCGCTCACGAAAGGCCCATTGCCGTGCCTATTGCCTTTTCCCAGTTCGACCTCAACTACCCCGTCGAGCTGCTGTCCGAGGAAGATGCCTCCACGCTCAATGTGGGACGTATCAGTCATCAGCAGCTCACGAAGGTGGTCGAGAGAGTATGCAGCTCGATGCGCGCCAAGGAATTGCCGATCGAGCTCTACCAGTTCTTGCTGCGCGACCCGCACAACATCGACTGCTTCCGACTGCTGATCGCCATCGACGGTGTCATCATCGAGCTCAGTGATCCGAACGCCGGACATCTCCACCCGTACCTCGTCTCAGCCGAGTTCACGATTACCGCCTACGGCCAGCCGGTCGGAACGCAGATCGATGAAATGACCGAATTCGGCGACCCCCTCGGACCCCGAGCTCTGAACGGCCGCAATATCGAACGCTTCCTGTTCAACATCTGGCAGCAACGCATGCTAGATCTCCGAGGCTTTGCCGACGCCGACAACAGCGCCAGCTGACCTCCGGCAAGCAACAGCTTCGCCAGCACTAGTGTAAGGACAGGGCAGCGAGAGCGACAAGGGGATGTTCCACTGGGGATCAACAATGCGACACGCTCCACCAACCCCCAATCCTCTTTGTCGTTTCTCGTCTGTTCTGTCTTTACCCTGATACGTCCAAAGATTGATGATTATATGGAGAAAATTAAATAGTAATTAAATAATCTATTTGCATTACTGCTGCAGAGTGCTATGATTACGCACTGTGTCATACAAGCTACTCATGGTAAGCTATGATGACGAAAGCATAAGCACACATTATGAGTAAAAACCTAGTTATTGTAGAGAGCCCGGCGAAAGCCAAAACCATTGAGAAGTTCCTCGGCAAGGACTACACGGTCAAATCAAGCTTTGGCCATATTCGTGATTTGCCAAAAAAAGGCCTTAATATTGATATTGCCAACGATTTCGCGCCAACCTATGAAATCAGCCCTGACAAAAAGAAAACTATCGCCGAACTACGCAAGCTCGCCAAAGACGCCGACAATGTCTGGTTAGCAAGCGATGAAGACCGCGAAGGGGAGGCGATTGCCTGGCATCTAGCCCAGGCCCTCAAACTCGACATTGCCACAACTAAGCGGATTGTCTTCCACGAAATTACCAAGACGGCCATCGAAGCCGCCATCAAGTCACCGCGTACCGTTGACGTTAACCTCGTCAATGCCCAGCAGGCCCGTCGTATCCTCGACCGCCTCGTTGGCTACGAACTCAGCCCTGTATTATGGAAAAAAGTTCGTACTGGCCTCAGTGCTGGCCGCGTCCAATCAGTCGCTGTCCGGCTGATTGTCGAGCGTGAACGCGATATCCGGGCCTTCGAAGCCGAATCTACCTATAAAGTAACTGCCGAATTTGACCTTGGCGACGGTGCGGTCCTTAAGGCCGAACTACCCGACAAGATCACCGATATTCCGGGCGCCCAGAAATTCCTCGAAGATTGTATCGGCGCTGGCTTTAGTGTCAAAGCTATCGACCAAAAGCCTGGCAGCCGTAGCCCCGGCGCACCATTCACTACCAGTAGCTTGCAGCAAGAAGCCGCCCGCCGCTTGGGTTACGGCGTCAAACAGACAATGACCCTGGCCCAGCGCCTGTACGAAGCTGGCCACATTACCTACATGCGTACCGACAGCACTATCTTGTCCGGCCTAGCAATTGGTGCCGCCAAAGATTACATCATTGGCAATTACGGCGAACAATACCACCAAGTCCGCCAGTTCAAAACCAAAAACTCTAGCGCCCAAGAAGCTCACGAAGCAATCCGCCCGACCAACTTCCAGGCTCTCGACAAGGGAGAAGACAGCGGTCAGATTAAGCTATACAACCTTATTTGGCAACGCGCCCTTGCTAGCCAGATGGCCCCAGCCCAATTAGAGCGCACCGAACTAAAGGTCGCCATCACTAGCCGCAAAGAAACCCTTGTTGCCAAAGGCGAAGTACTTAAGTTCGACGGCTTCCTCAAAGTCTATGGCGGCGGCAAAGACGATACTTTATTGCCACCACTCAACGTTGGCGATGAGCTAGCTTTGCAAGTTATGCGGGCTACCGAAACCTTTAGCCGGCCACCAGCCCGCTACAGCGAAGCCAGCTTGGTCAAAAAGCTTGAAGAGCTCGGTATTGGCCGTCCAAGCACCTATGCACCAACTATTTCAACCGTACAAACCCGTGGCTACGTCGAAAAGACCGACCTAGAAGGCAAAGAACGCGAAATCAACGAACTAGTCCTAGAGAATAGCGCCGTCACCAGTGCCTCAACCAAGGTCATTACCGGCGCCGACCGCTCCAAGCTTGTACCGACCGGCATCGCCGAAGTTACTACCGATTTCCTGGTCAAACACTTTCCGACAGTTGTCGACTACGACTTCACAGCCCGCGTCGAGGCCGACTTTGACAAAATTGCCGATGGCAAAGAACATTGGACCAAGTCATTGGCCGCCTTTTATAAAGATTTTCACCCGTTAGTAGAGAGTTCGGCCGACATCAGCCGCCAAGAAGTCAGCCAAGCCCGCCTGATTGGCAATGATCCTAAGAGTGGCAAGCCTATTTACTCACGCTTTGGCCGTTATGGCCCCATGCTACAGCGCGGAGAAGTCGAAGATGAGATCAAGCCTGACTTCGCACCATTGCCAGCCGAAACTACCATCGACACCATCACCTTAGACCAAGCCCTAGAAATGTTTAAGCTACCTCGCACTGTCGGCCAGACCAAAGAAGGCGTAGATATCAAGGCCAACATCGGTCGCTTTGGCCCTTATATCCAAATAGATAAGGTCTATGTATCTATTAAGCCATTAGACCCTATGTCGATCACCTTGGAAGAATCACTCCAGTTATATGCCGAAAAGCTCGAGAAGGACGCCAACAAGTATGTTGCCCAGTTCGAAAAGAGCGGTATCAATATTGTTAATGGCCCTTACGGCCCTTACATCACCGACGGCAAGAAGAACGCCAAGATACCAAAAGAGACAGACCCCGCTTCCATTGATGAAGCCCAAGCCAAGAAGATGCTCGCCGAGGCGCCGGCCAAGAAGCGCTTTGCCCGTAAACGGCCAGCCAAAAAAGCTTGAGCACCTAGCTCAGTTCCACCAACATAACCGTAATGTAATAGCATAATAATCTTGACAAAGATCTATCTATAATATATAGTAGTATTTAAGTTGCCATGGTGGTAGCACATATGAGGAGAGGGCCTTAGTGTCTTCTCCTTTTTCTATGTAAAAAATTAGGAATAGTATGAGTAGAGTTACCTATGATTACGACTCATTCAGCCGTTTAGCAGGTAAATTTGCGACTCCGGCAAAGAATGCGCCGTACAAAGTGTCTTACCGACGTATGTCTAACCGTCGGGATACGATAAAGACGAGTTTATTGGCCACAGCCAACATCGGTATCGAAGTTGGCTTCTTAGCATGGCTCCTGTTATCGCTATTTACACCCATATGGGACAAAAGCGTGACTTTAGGGGCGGCTTTTATATTATTACTTATCTGTATTTTTATTATCGAGAGCTTCCGTCTCATCAGTATCGTCTCGTTTGCGTTTTCGGCATTAGTAGCGCGTAACCCTATCCCTGTATTGCCAGCACCCCACAAACGCGTCGCCTTTACGACGACTATCGTACCTTCTAAGGAACCCTTCGAGATGGTAGAGAAGACATTACGTGCCATGAAAAAAATCAAATACAATGGTACATACGATGTCTGGTTGCTAGATGAGGGTAACGACCCAGCTATCCAGAAAGCCTGCCGCGCCATGGGCGTCAAACACTTTAGCCGTAAGGACACGCCAGAATGGAACATGCCCACCGGCCGCTTCAAAGCCAAAACCAAGCACGGTAACCACAATGCCTGGCTCGTTGCGGAGGGTTATAAATATGACTACGTACTGTCGGTTGACTCAGACCACGTGCCCCGGCCTAATTATGCAAGCCGTATGCTGGGTTATTTCCGTGACCAAGACGTCGCATACGTCGTTGGGCCACAGGTATATGCCAACATGGATACCCTTATAGCTAGGGGAGCAGAGTCCCAATCATATGTCTTCCAGGCGACTATCCAACGGGCGGCCAACGCCTACAACGCTGCGATGTTCGTAGGCACAAACCATGCTTACCGGGTCAAAACCGTGCTTGATATTGGCGGTTTTCAGGACTCAATTACCGAAGACCTCAATACCGGCCTCAAGATACATGGTAGCCGTAATTCTGTCACCGGCAAACATTGGAAGTCGGTGTATACACCTGACGTACTGGCGGTCGGCGAGGGCCCATCATCATGGACTGATTACTTCTCCCAGCAGTTACGTTGGTCACGTGGCGCCAATGAGATACTATTTACTAGCTTTACACGCCTGTTTATACGGTTGCCATGGCGTGCCAAATTCCACTATGGCTTGATCATCTGGTGTTACCCAGCCGCCGGCCTGACATGGTCCGTCGGTATCGCCGTCAGTATGCTCTATCTATTCTTGGGCACTACCGGCGTCGGCCTACAAGACAAGACTTGGTTAGCGTTATACGTCGATGTATTGGTAGCCCAGCTGCTATTGTACGGTTGGTTACGCAAATATAACGTCAGCCCGCACGAGCCAAAAGGCTCTTTCGGTATCTCCGGTATCATGCTGTCGATATTCGCCGCTCCAGTATACGCCTACTCATTGTATTGCACGCTAGCCCGCAAGCAGAGTGGCTTCGTAGTTACACCAAAAGGCGAGACCATATCCCCAGACCGTTGGCTAACCTTCAAATACCACCTCATGTGGGCCGGCTTGATTACCTGGTTCTTGGCATACAGCATCTTGATAGGCAACAGCCATCCAAACGTAAAGATCTGGTGTGCCTTGGCATTGACCGCCTGTTTGGCGCCATTGGTTATCTGGCGGGTCACCGTCTGGCCAGAAACCCGCGCTTGGATCGCTGGACTATTTATTTTCCGTAAGACAACGAGCACTAAACTAAAGGGAGCCGATGTATGAAAAAGCCTGTAAAATCTCCGCGTAAAAAACTACGTGCAGCTTACTATGCCGCAATCGTAGTTGCCGTCTTGGCCGTAAACGTCAATGCGCTCATCGAGCCAGTATATGCCAAAGCGCAGTACGTTATATCCCGTCAACAATCAGTTATCGAGGCACGCGGCCGCTGGGACATCCTCAACTATGAGTCTCCCGTTAAGTCAGTGCATGCCGCTCTCCTAAATAACGGCAAGGTGCTGCTGATAGCCGGTTCCGGCAACGACGAGGAAGCTTTTGATGCCAAATCATTCCGTACCGTCGTATGGGATCCAAACAGCGGTGAATTCACTGAAGTACCCACGCCTTGGGACGCTTTTTGTGCCGGCCACGTATTCTTACCCGATGGCAAGCTACTGGTAGCTGGGGGCACTAAGGTCTACGAAGACCTCGACATAACCCCACGGCTCAACTACGCTGGGTTGAAGGACTCTTACCTGTTTGACCCCGCAACCATGCGCTACGAGAAGGTTGATGAGATGGAGTTCGCCCGCTGGTACCCAACACTAGTAACGCTCGGCGATGGCCGGGTACTAGCTGCCGCCGGTCTGGACGACCGTGGCAAAATGTCACAGGGCCAGACCGAAATATATGACCCTGCGACCAAGCAATGGACCCAGGACAAAAAGTTGAAGCACGTTTTCCCAACCTACCCATCATTGATCTTAGCTAACGATGGGCGACTATTCTACACCGGCGGTAACCAAGGCTACGTACCGGGCAAGGCTAGTTTGACTCCCGGCCTATGGAACCTCACCAACAACCAGTTCCAGAATATTACCGGTCTGAGCGAGCCGGAGCGGACCGACAACAGCGCTTCCATACTATTACCACCAGCTCAAGACCAAAAAGTTGCGCTGTTTGGCGGCGCTAAAGCTGGTGACTCACCTCAGACCGAAACTACCAACCGCACGGCTATTATCGACTTAGATAGTTCACTCAACCCGGCGTACGTTGATGGTCCTGATCTAAAGAATGCTACCCGTTACCCAAGTGCGGTCATTCTGCCGAACGATACCGTCTTACAGACCGGCGGCTCCAAAGGCTACCGCGCCTTAGACTTGTTGTCTTCGCAGATTTACAACCCTAAGACTAACACCTTTAGCGATGCCGCTTCACCGCTAGTCGGCCGCAACTACCACTCCGAGGCAATCCTATTGCCAGATGGCCGGGTAGCAACCTTTGGTTCCGACCCATTGGGTGGCAAGTTTGAAATGCGTATCGAAGTCTATTCGCCAGCTTACTTGTTCAAGGGCAACCGTCCGGTTATCAAAAGCGGCGACACAAAGATGACGCGTGGTACAACAGCCGGTCTAACCATACAGAACCCAGCCGACATCAAGACTGCTAAACTGATACGGCCGAGTGCAGTCACTCACGCCACCGATGTTGAACAGCGTTCGGTAGACCTGCCATTTACCCGTACAAAAGATGGCATCAATGTTACTGTCCCAGAAAACTCCAACTTACTACCTCCAGGCTGGTACATGGCCTTTGTAACTAACCAAAAAGATATTCCATCAACCGCATTCTGGGTACAAGTTCCTTAATAATTGGAAAGGTTCAGCTATGACATCCAAGAAGAATACTGTAAAAAAATCGGCTAAGGCAAGCGAGTCTACGGCTGTCCATTTTATCAAGAAACTACCACGGATTGATATCGTCGTTACGATACTTGCTATACTCCTCATTAGCTACGGCCTATGGAACACCGTTGCCGACAAGCTTGCAACGGGGGACAGCCTATGCCGCGAGCCTGGCGTTACAGAGACAGTCAAGCTCAATAACGACAGCTTCAGCCAGCCATCCGTCCAGCTCAACCGCTGTGACAGGCTAGTGGTCGTTAACGACGGCGACCTGACTTACGAGCTAGCATTCGGCACACACGACAAGCATGTCGAGTATCCTGGATTTAGCATGCAGCAGCTCAAGCCTAGCGAGTACTTTGAGCTAGATGCAGTGGAGCCGGGCACATATGTGATGCACGACCACTTGCGCGATACCGCAAAGCTGCGCGTTACTATCAGCAACTAATTTGTTGGTGGTTGCAGATTGGCAGGCCACCGTTTAACAAGCCCAAGGGCGTATTCTGGCCACCATGCGCCGGCCTTAGGCCCACCATGGCATTTCTTAACATCAGGATCCTGGCCATCGGACTCACCTGGAGCTTTGATGTAAAGATAAGCATCTACCAACGGATCACCCGTGTTTGTGGTCGGATAGTGGCCAAGTGCTCGTCCCGGTGGATTACACCAGCCCATCTCTGGGTACGTAGGATTGTCGTACGGCCCAGCACCATTGCGCGATGTGTCAATAACAAAGTGAGCACCGCCTAGCAGACTGGACAGCTCTTGGCCATAGGCAGTACTAGTATCGGTCGTCTGGAAGTTAGAAACATTAAGGCTAAAGCCGTCAGTCAGTTCAATACCTGCCTTTTTCAATCGCTCGGCTAACTTTTTAGTATCCGGTCCCCAAGCACTGTTGCCAGCATCGAGATAGGTGTTAGTGTTTGGCAGCTTTTCTAGCCGTTCAGCAGCATACCGAAGCGCCTGGTACCGCTCAACCAACTGCTTGCCCTTGAGGCAGTCCTGGGTCTTTATAGCAGCTATAGCATCCGGTTCGATGATCACCGTTACTCTTTTGTCGCCAATGGCTTCGGCTAGCGTATCAATAAAGTTTTGATACGCTACCAGATCCTGGGAGCCGCCCGCAGAATAGAGTCCACAATCGCGCAAAGGTATGGCATACGCCACTAGTACGGGCATAGCATTCGAAGTCTGGGCAGCTGCTAAGTATTCCGTAAGCTCAGTATCCACACTTTCATCGTCGGTCAGCCACTTGGCAACAGGTAATGCTGCCAGCTTTGACATCAGCGCAGCGTCATCAGACCGGCTAGCCTTCCATGTGGCCGCTTGTATAGCAGAGTTACCATTCGGCGCAGCATAGAGCGTAGCACCCTGAAGAGAACTCTTTTTGCCGGTCGTTTGACCAGGGGCAGGTGACTCGGACATAGGCGCATCCCCTTTAAAGACTAAAAATATACCGCATGCCGACAGCAGCACTAGCATAGCCAGGATTAATATGGTGCGTTTCTTTAATGCATGAACAGATAGGGACATAGTATTTTCAAGAAGTTGGGATGAACGGTTATTACTATATAGTTTATACTAAAATCAAACTTTTTACAAATATAAGCACCTGCTTTTATTCTGACCCTACTGTTAGGCGTCTGATGATCTAACCGGGCAGAATAAGGCTAAAAACATCTACGTTCTTTTGTATTTTTCAGATTGTATGATGTTGTGGCTTATGTCTCACGTTATATGCGCTATCGTCTAGTACGTGGTACAATAATAATTGTAAGACTTTAAAAACAAAATAAAACTATGACATTAAGCGAACTTTTACAGACTTTCTTGTTGACATTTAACGTCTAAAGTTTTATAGTAAAGATATTGTTGAGAAAACAGGGAAATACTATTAATATGACTGAAGCCACCAAATCATCTCCGATACCCCAGACAGAAGCGATTGTCAGTGACATTCTAGCTTCTATTGAGCGCGAACGTGAACGGGAAATAGTCTCTCGTCGATTTGGTTTGTTTGAACGCAAAGAAACCCTCGAACAAATCGGTGAACTACTGAGCATCACTCGTGAGCGTGTCCGTCAACTAGAAAAGGCTGTCGTCGCCCGCCTAAAGGCCTCAGCGGCCGCTGGCGAGATTCCACATATCGAAGAGTTCCAAGATCACATTTGTGGCGTTCTAAAAGGTAAGGGCGGCCTAATGCGCATCGCCGTATTAACCGAGCAGCTTGGTATTGCCGAATCTCGGCTCGAACAAGCCCGTTTAGCGTTTATCGCCCAACTATGCCCTAAGCTCGTTGTTATCGAAGAAGACGACACCCACTACCTTAGCGTTGCTGCCGAAACCATCTACGATGGGCAGGTCCGCACTATGGTCGCCGGTATTGTCGAAGCCGTCAAAGAACTTGGCGAACCTAGCAAAATTGAAGCCGTAGCCAACAAATCCGGCGTCGTAACCGATATTGCCCAAGCCGAAGCCTTAGCTCGCGCGAGCAAGCAACTCGCCACCCTCCACGGCCTTTGGGGCCTTGTTAAGTGGCCAGTGGTCAACCCCAAGAACATTCGCGACAAAATCTATGTCATCCTCAAAGAGCATGGCAAGCACATGCACTTCAACGACATTGCTAGCTCTATCAAAGATTCTTCTTTTAAGCGCAAAGATGTCACGACCCAAGCTATCCATAACGAACTTATCAAAGATAAACGCTTCGTACTAGTCGGCCGCGGTATCTACGCCCTCAAGGAATGGGGCTACGAGAAGGGCACTGTTGCCGATATCATCTCCGAGATCCTACGCAAAGAAGGCAAGGCCCTTCACCGTGACGAAATTGTCAAGCGAGTCCTCAAGAGCCGCTACGTCAAAGAGACTACCATCCTTTTGAACTTGCAGGGCAAGAACCAGTTCAAGCGCGTTGCTAAGGCCACCTACGTCCTCGACGAAGCCGAAACCGCCTAGACCCAACCCACATGCCACACGAGCGTCTTACATACGGCGACATAGAGCTACCGTTATATTCGGGGCAGGTTATCGCAGAATCCAAATCCGATATGGAGGCCCGAGCTGCCGATCCTACGAGCAAGCGCATGTTGCGTAACATTGTGGCTAGTTTACGTTATTCAAATATTATCAGCTTAGGCGAATTCTTGGAAAGGGCAGACCAGACGTTTGAAACAATTGCTGCCGCCTGTGGCGCCTCGGTCGTGGACCACAAATGGGGCCTGGCAACGTCACCGGCCGATAAACATCATAATTGGGCTATCGGCCAAGCTCTTGATATTTTACCTATCGACTACCGGCTTATAGCCGATGTTGAGGTGCTTCATAATACCATTCCTCTATCACCACGTCTAGCCATGGAGTTGAACGGGGTAGTCAACCGGCTCAAACCCGGTCCTGATGACCTTAAATGGGATGATATGGGCGCGCATCAGTTCCTTGAACATGAGTCAGGCCTCGTCCTGGTAGATATTGAACCCGAGTTCGCTGGAATGTATAAGCCATCCCGCAGGGCATAAGGCTCTAGACCAGGCTATATGAACAATATACGAACAAAGCGCCTTAGCCATACTAACTATTGAGTTAGTTACAATACGAACACAATATGAACAAATATCTACTAATCGCAAAAGATACGCATATCAGCATCCAGAGCCACTGGGTAGCTTAATGAGCGAGAAGTGGGTAGGTGAGTAATAAATCAAAAAACTAACCCCAAAGTCAAGCCGGGCACAATCGTTATGGTCATAAACTATGCAAAAGATATAGTAACTAGATGTCGCACAATGTATATTTTGCGACTCACAAGATGGTAATCCAATCTATGTATGTATATGGCCCAAACGACTACCTATAGTGGGGTAACTATTGCAATACTCGCACAAGTAGCCAAACGCCTGCTTTCTACGGCCACGTACGCCTGTAAATCCATCCCGTAAGTATATTCAAGGCCTACGGGCTTGTCTTGGAGCAACATGCTAGTGAGTGTATCTAAGTCTTGCTGGTCATATGGCCAATCGTTGTGTGAAATATTGTATTTTTGTATGATTTCACGGGCTTTTTCAGAAATTTGCCCCCTGTCCAATTCCCTATGTCTATGTTTGACTTTTTGTTATAAATATATTTTGATATAGTTTTGCCTGCTCTTTTATGTTTACTATCTTTTTACCGAACATTTTGCGAACAAACGGGGCAGTATGACAGGGTGCTACTTGTAGTATGCCCTGCCCGCCAAGCGGACATCAATATACTGGTTTGGTGTCTTGCCTTCTTTGTCTAAGCGCTTGAGGACGGCTATCATTGTACCTACCTGCTGCAAAGCATCGTCGGCAGTCGCCTTCTCGATGTTGAACTTAGCAAAATATGGCTTGCCTGATATGTAGACGTCCAGCTCACCTGCTGCTGCCGGCAACGTCATCGATTGCACGCTAATCTTTTGGGCCGCTAACTGTGTAGAGACTGTACTAATAAAGGCCGTGGCACTTCTTGGTAGAACCTGTTCGCCAGCTTTGACAGCCAATCCGCTTTGATCGGTTACGCTAGGAACGCGCAAACGGCTCAGGTTAGTTCCGGCACTGGCTTCAGCCAAGGCGCGGCCATTTTCGCCAACTACAAAGGTACCGTTGGAGGCAGCCAACACCATCGCCGGTTCTGCAGGCTGGACGTATACCGTTGGCGTGTTACCGATTATCGGCAAAGATACCGAGGCAGATTGCAATTCTGGGAACTGTTTTTGCAAGCGACTGGCAATATCACTAGCATTGACGGTAAGCTTATTCCGGTTAGAGGCTGCCTCGGCAAACATATTATGCGCTGCTTCCTGATAGACCTTTGAATCCTGCTGGAATGGCACATCGGATGAACTTGCCAGCGAGACTACCTTAGGCGTGGTCGACAACTGCAGCTGATACACCATACCAGCACACAGCACCACTGTGCCTACAAGCCAACTGCTATGCTTACGCAAGCGCTGAAAACGTGTCGGCAGACGCCTCAACGGCGGCTTATCTTGAACCGCTTCACGTCCAGTATTCAGCTCCGCCTGCGAACGGGCGGCATAATACGAGAAAGTTCGGTTCTGGCCCATGGGCGGTGCTTGCCGCCGTTGTGGGTCTCGGGGACGTTGGCCAGCAGCTGGCTGTCGGCCAACGGTGGTAGTATTATTGCGTCTGAATAGTTTCATTGGTGGTATGTTTATTTTTGTTAGCTTGTTCTAATAATATCATTGCCAAGCGATGCGCAGCATCAGGTTGGGCTAGTTCGTGTAATTTTTGGCCCAAGGAGGCGATCGCCTGGGGGTCGTCGAGTAATGCCTGAAGAGTTGTCAGTAGCGCCCCTGGGTTCTCTTTGAGCTCCGACTCCTCGATTATACGGGCCGCTTGCCTGTCAACTAGCGCTTGGGCGTTTTTAGACTGATGTCCACCTGTCAGCATGGCATTAGGTACAATAATACAGGCTTTAGACTGGGCGGCAAATTCTGCAGTAGAAGTACCACCAGCTCGAGTAATTACCACATCGGCCACGGCACTATATTCAAACAGCTTTGTAGTGTAGCCCACAACAACTACCCTATTCCTAAAAGTATCAGACAATAGCTCGTCGTAACATTTACTAGCTTCTACTTCGTGATTACGGCCAGTGGCATGCACCAAAATTACCTCTGGGTTAGACTGCAGTAGGTCGGCAGCCATATTCTGAATTGATATATTCAATCGTAACGCCCCCAAACCACCACCAGTCGCAAACACAATCCGCTGCTCTGCCCCATAGCCTAGCTGCTCTTTAAGGGCGGCTACTTCGTCGGCATTTCTTAGTCTAAACTCATGACTAATAGGCACGCCAACCGATAAAGTTTTTTCTGCCGGGTAGCTATACACTTCCTTGGGGAATGCGACCGTATGTAGCTGCGCCCACCGGGCTATAATGCGATTGGCCAAGCCCGGGAGAGCATCCGAGTCATGGGTAATAAACGGTATACCGAGCGACGCAGCCGCTAACCCAACTGGCACACCTACGAAGCCACCCTTGATAAAGACAACATCTGGCTTGAGTCGTTTGAGTAACCGAAATGATTGCATCAGCCCACCCACCACAAAGCCCATATCACGGATGTTTTTGCCAACCGTTTCAAGATCAAGCAATTGCTTGATACCCTCGCCGTGGTAGCGGCGGAGTTTACCAGCCCGCACAACATATGTTTGGTCTATACTGGGATCCTGGGCCGGAATATCGCCTAATGAATCACCCTTTTGGCCGATATATATCGTCTCGCAGTCAGGTTGTAGCTGCTTAAGTTGGTGCGCCACAGCCAAAACCGGTGTAATATGTCCGCCAGAACCACCACCGGTTAGAACTATACGCATTATAATTGGCTCCTATTAGTACTATTATTACGGTCCATACTCCGGCGGTTGAGCGCCCGAGGCAGACTATTGCCGGACTCTGCTTGGAGCGTGTAGCTGGTGTACTTTGATATGTGGAAGACTACCCCTAGCGCTGCCATAATAAAGACCACGCTCGTACCGCCATAACTCACCAACGGCAGGGTAATTCCCTTGAGCGGCAGTAACCCTAGCATAGCACCAATATTAATAATCGTCTGGGTCGCCAGCCAACCCAAGATACCGATAATAAGGAGCCGGCTAAAATCATCCGGCGCCCGTTCGGCCAAACTTTTAAGCCGCGTAAAGAAGGCTGCGAAGATCGCCAGCAACACTGCCACGCCGACAAAGCCAAATTTTTCTGCATAGATAGCAAAGATCGAGTCGTTAGCCGCCTCCGGCAAGTAGCCATAGGCTTGCACGCTGCCGCCTAGTCCCAGTCCAGCTACGCCGCCAGAGCCTACAGCGATCAAAGCCTGGCAGGCCTGGTAGCCGGCACTCTGACAGTCAGCCGTCGGATGCAAAAAAGTCGCCAAACGGTCGCGCCGGTATGGCGTCGTAGACACTGCTAAGGTCACTAGCAACACAATCACTGCACCAATCAAAGCCAACCGTTTGAGCGGCAGCCCAGCTACCAATGCCATAGCGCTGATCATCACGATAATAACCGCCATCGACCCCAAGTCGCTCTGGATACCAGCCACCACAACGCCAATGCCCAGTAACACCACCAGTAACGGCTTGAGCGTCCGGTTCGCGTCTTTGATGCTGCCCGTCCTAATGCGATCGGCCAGTAAGGCAGCCAGCCACACTAATAAAGCGTATTTTAGCAGTTCAACTGATTGGAACGAAAAACTACCTAACCTTATCCAGCGGTGCGCCGGATAACTAGGGTCAACCGGCATTATCAAGGCTACTAGAGTCACTAAGGCAGCCAAACCCGCCAACGGCACCATCAGCTGCCGCCAGCGGTCGTACGGTATGCGCGAGGTAATAAAGAATGCCACGGCGCCAATACCGATCGCCACCCCTTGTTTGGCAACAAAGAAGTCGCTACTGACACCGTGCGCCTTGCCGAGCGCTGGGCTGATCGAATAGACCACAATCACGCCAATCACCAACAATGCCATGCTCAAGATAACCAGCCAATAATCTGGCCGGTGTTTACGCGCCTGCGCTTTTTCGGCTTGTCTTAGACGGTCTCGCATTGTTTTTGTTACTGCTTATCCATATCCTAAGTATACAGTAACAGCGTCGTATGAGCTCACCGTGAGACATCCACCCTGTCAGACTGTTTTATACTAGATCACTATCCTTAGGTGAGTGAGATTTTGAAGCAGCACATTCATCCCTACGCACCGACAAGAGCCTCAGTAATAATTTTTGCCATATCAGAATGGCCAATAGCATTAGGGTGGACTGCATCATACATTCGTTGGGTGGTATCAGCGGCCGTCCAGTCGCCCCATGTACGATTTAAGTTCAAATGGGCGACCCGCGGATTGTTGGCCGCTATATTCTCATGGACGCCTTCGAAGGCGTCCATTCCATAACTTGACACAGGTAACTGGCGTCGGCCTGTCGACACTAGCAGCACATCGGCACCAACTTTATTCGCAGAATAGCCTGTCACATCAGTATTTGCCGCATTATAGTAATACTGGGTTCCACTAGCCGCAGTTGTAAGCGGATACTTAGAATACCTTGGATTAATATACGAATTAGTGATCCAGTTTACGAGATCAGTCAGCGCCGTCTGATAACTAGCAGGCGTATGTCCCAAGCTTTCACCCGTGGTTGAATACTCATTTGCGCCAAAGCTGATGATTACCAGGTCAGGCGCTGCGCGGCCAACGGTCAGCATGGCGGAACGCGGCTGCGCTGTCGCTGACGAGCCAACAACCGGTGTAACCGATGCCGACAAATAAGACCCTGATGCGGATTGCTGCGAGATAGCGATACCGTGTGACGAGTCTTCTGGGTCACGGTTCCATAGAGACCACCCGGCATGATCAAAATAGATTAAGCCTGATGCAGCGGGCATAATCTTAATAGTATTTACTCCAGGAGTAAGTCCCGTGATTCGGTAGGTACCGACACATTCAAAGTTATTGCTAAAAGCACCAGTATACATTGGCAGCAAGGAGGTGTTAGTGGCCGGGCTAGCTGTGATTTGGTCGGTAACCGTCTGTATGGCCCCACCATTAACCTGATAACGGAATTCCCCGTAGCCTGTATGGTTTCCGTGTGAGAAATGCACATCGCATATGGTACTAGTGTCACTAGCTAATGTTGTCAATGTAACATGATCAGAAGCTTCCAGTAGTCGCAAGCCAACCTGATTAGTAATTCCTAAAGATGCCACACCCTGTGCTCCGGATGAGGTAACACGAGCGTCGCTATTTATAATAACTCCCTCCCCTGGAGAGGTTGTTCCGTAGTAATCGTTCATGGTACGTCTTAGCTGATTAACGAAGCCGCCTAATCGTACCGGCTCAGCTAATGCAGGATTGCCCAGATCGACTACTGAACCGCTTGACCAGCAGCCAAAATTGATCGAATTACCAATTGTCATCATCCGAAAAGTCCTCGTTCGACATGCGTTTTGCAACACTCGAGACCTCACTAAGTGCTGCGGATACGATAGTGCTGCACGTCCAGGGAGGATACCGCCGAGTGGTGCATACGTAGCTGTAAGCGCCCCATCCGCAGCGATAGACGCTGGCGTCATAGTAGCCGCAGACCCAAGCCCCAGGTTCGTCCGTGCAGTAGCTGGGGTTGCTAGATCGCTAAGGTTACTAGTAGCTGACAGCTTAGCGTTTAAGGCTGTCTGTGTAGCTGTGGAGATAGGCTTCGCTATGTCGGCAGTATCATCTACGTTCGTAAGGCCGACAGTAGCTTTAGTAACAGCCCCAGGCGCTATGGTATTGCTAGTAACTGAGGCGTCTTTTAGAGTCCCGTCGCCTTTCAGGCTCTGTGACAAGAAGTCATTAAGGATATCCCCCCAGTCGTTAGGATCGCCACCGGGAGTCGGGAGACGGGACATTAGGAGTACACCCCGCAACTAAACACACCATTGATATCTGTTCGATCGTCCGATTGGTGGTTTTCGTATAGCATACTTTTAGGTGCCCTCTACATCAAAGTCTTTGGCTAATCTTATCACACTGCTAGTGCTTAGGCATCACATAGCCATTATTTATCAGCATGTGTCCGATATCAGCAAACACCGGCTGGGCAGCGGCCGTACCAGCATATTGCCCCTTCCCTACCTGTGGCTTGTTGATAAATACTGCGATCACGTAGTCTGGCTGGTCACCGCCAACAAAGCCAAGGTATGTGCCGTTAAAATCATTTTCGTAATAACCACCAGTTGGTTTGGCTATCTGGGCTGTACCTGTCTTGCCGCCGACAACATAGCGAGACTGGTCAAAAGCTGGCTTGATCTTGTGGTTATCAACTACATATTGCAGCAACGGTACCATCGCCTTGCTAACTTCGCCGCTTACCACATTCGCAGCAACAACTTCCGGCTTCTTGTCGACCATCTTACCAGCCGGATCGGACGTCGATTGTATTAAATGCGGCCGGTAATATGTGCCACCATTAACCACCGCCGACATCGCCCCAGCCACCTGCAAGGTGGTGGCCGTCATCGCCTGGCCAAAAGAGGTGTTGGCGTAGGTCAGATTAATCGCCGCACCGTTATCCTTAGGCTCCGGCACCAAACCCTCAGTCTCGTAGCTCTGCTCGATGCCGGTCGGCTTACCAAACATGTAGCGGTTAGTCATATAGTCGTACCAGGTCGTCCGGGCTTTTGTATTAATCTCACCACCGCCCATCTGCATCAGTTCCCAGACTGCACCGGTGTTTAACGACAAATCCAACAGCTGGGCAATTGAACGCGTTCCTGGTCCGCCGTCTTCTTCGATGTTGGTGATTTTAAACTCATCAACCGTATAGGTAGCTGGGTCATAATACGTAGTGTTAGGCTTGATAACGCCCTGGTTGAGCGCTGCGGCCGTCGTGAGCGTCTTCATGATCGAGCCAATTTCAATCGGGTGCGACACCGAATCATTATTAAACAAATTGCCGTCTTCGACCTCAGAGTATTTTGCCGGATCATATGACGGGTAATTAGCCATGGCTTTGACAGCACCAGTGCGTGGATCCATCACAACAGCGCTACCGGAAACCGCCTTATCAATCTTCACCCCTTTGGCTAGCAAGTCTTCGACCTGTTTTTGTATGCCAATATCAATCGTCAGTTTGATATCCCGGCCAGCCTTGGGCCGTGATTCAATGTTGCTGCCACTTGCTGCCAGAGGTACCCCCTGGACGTCGGTGATAGCCTTTAGCTCGCCAGGCGTACCTGCCAAGGTGCCGTTCAGCTCCTGCTCAACGCCATATTTGCCAGCACCTTCCTCATTTACAAAGCCTAGCAGCTGGGACGCCATCGTTCCTTGCGGATAGGTCCGGTAGGTTTGTTCTTGGGCACCGACGCCTGGGTATTTGTACCCCAAAATCTTATCGCGTTTTTCTTTACTGACCTTTTTGGCCAACACCACATAACGCCGCTCTTTGTCCTGCATCGTACGCTCATACTCACTAGCGTTACCGCCAGTGACTGAGGCTATTGTGCGGGCGACATCACCAGGCTGCTTGATATACTGTGGATCGGCATACACCGTATAGAGCTTTTCATTAAGCACTATCGGCACCGATTGGGCGCCATCGTAAGCCAATATCGTGCCGCGTCGGGCTGGAATCTCGTACTGTTTTAATTGGTCACTCAGCGCCGATGCATGATAGAACTCATAGCGGATAACTTGCACATAGAACGCCCGCAGTGCAAAGATGGCAAAAATAGCCATCAATATAAGATACGATAGCTTAATACGGCGCACCGATTGGATAGCTGCGGCAGGACCATCAACTATTGGCGCTGCTGGATATGACTGATTTCGTGGATTCATTATAATATACTGCCATAACCACTATAGCGTATCTGTTGGCGCAGGCCTATCAGACTTATCGAAGTTCTCCAGGGTTACTTAGTTGCGGACGCTGCCAGTTGGCGCTACAGCCGTCATGTTTTTGGCAGTTTCGCTATTTTGCACCCGGTCGAGAGACTGCAAGCGTGCCGAAGCAACTTCCAGATCCTCATGTTCCGATGCCAGCTGGGTCTGCTGCTCTTGGAGGTCATTAATCTGATAGCCATAGGCATTAGTCTTCGTGACTTGCGTCAGGTACAACAAGCCTAGCAAACACGCGAGTACGATCAGAATAATCGTGTTGCTAATTGGCCCGAGTGTCCGTTCCTTGTTGCGGAAACTGACAGCATTCTGGTTTCTACCAATTTGCTTTTGCCGGCCCATAGCCATGGAGCTTGAATACGTCATATTTTTTGTTTTCTTTGTTTTTTATTTTGGCGCACACATACAAGGCGCATTTTGGGCGTCGAACATGCGCTCCGCTCTCCCCGTACTTTAGTACGGCTCGCTTGCGGTGCTCGTCCGTCATCCTAAACTGCACTCATGTATGTGCACGAATCTCACTAGCTACTTTCGGACTAAGCTAGAGCTTAGACTATTTTGACCTGGATTTTGTAGGTCCGTGAGTTGGTTTTGACTTGGATAGGCATGTGTGTTGCCCTTTCTTTTGTTTTGGCTCCACCCACTTTTTGTTTTTTGTTGGGGTGTTACCGATTTTTGATTTTCACTGCGGCTCGTAGCTTGGCGCTGCGGGCTCGCGGATTGGAAACAATTTCAGACTCATCGGCCATTACGGGTTGCTTGGTAAGCACCTGTAGCGTAGCGTCAAAGCGATCGCCACCAGCTTCCACAAAAGCTTGTTTGACCAACCGGTCTTCCAGGCTATGAAAACTAATGACTACCAACCGTCCACCGGGCTTGAGTAGCTTGATCCATATCGGGATGCTGCGTTCGATAAGCCCAAGCTCATCGTTAACGGCAATACGCAAAGCTTGGAAGCTGCGTGTCGCAGGATGCACCCTACTATGTCCAGGCCAAGCCTTGGCGACTATGGCGGCGAGTTGTGTGGTCGAAGTGATCGGCTGCTCCTTACGGTAGTCAGCGATACGCTGGGCAATACTATGTGCCTTCGGTTCTTCACCATATCGTTTTAGGATGTCGGCAATGTCCGCTGTGGGATAGGTGTTAACGATATCTGCAGCTGTCAGCTCTTGGGTCTGGTCCATTCGCATGTCCAGAGGGCCGTCAGCAGCAATGGCAAAGCCACGCGCCTGTTGGTTAAGGTGAGGCGATGAGACGCCGAGGTCAGCAAGAATCAAATCAAATTGTCTGTTGTCGGACTCTAACGTTTGGCTAGCCCCTAAAAAGTCAGAGTGCATGATATGCACGGGCTGGCCGGCAAATACCTTCTCGAGTTCGACGATAGCATTGCTATCACGGTCTACGAGGACTGTATCGCTTGGCGTATTAGTCTGTTCCAGAACCTTACGGGCGTGGCCACCGTATCCGGCTGTTAGGTCGAGGTATGAGTCCCCTGCCTGCGGCTTAAGATACTGCAGCACATGTTCCATTAGGACCGGGACGTGCAACTGTATTGATTGGTCTTGGCTGTCCGATGATTCGGGCGCCGTTCCTTTGTTTGTAGACATTACAGATAGTATCAAGCATTGCGGCACCACAATCAAGCGTACGGAACTATGTCCTGCTCAATTTTCTGTCCTTAACTTTTACCCGGCCACGAAGCAATTGCGTGACTTGCTCCGTATGGGTTCTTGGTTCCTATTGTTTTGTCACTTGTTTTGGTGATTTTGTTTTAAACTTTTTGTTTTGGCAAGATCACCTATTCAGCAGCCAACTTTTTGTTTTTTTGTTTGTACAGTTGTACGTTTTTGTTTTTGTTGCGATTGGGATACATGTATGTAAAGAAGATTATGGTGTTTGAGTACCTTCTAGTTAAACTAGTTAAGATTTGAAAAATCTTTGAACTTCTTACTATACCCCGATCAAGTTTTGAGAGACTTATGTGTGAGGTGGAGTTTTGGGAGGTGTTAGAGATAATGTGCGAAGGTTTTTTGAATGGTTGACCTTATCAAGTCCATTTGTTGACTGCCGAATAGCTGACCTCGCATGCTGATATGCGATTTTTGGTACTATTGTTTTTTAAAGATACTGTGCTGCACTTGTGTCAGTTTGCGTTGAACTAGCCCGTCGCCATAAGGCGCCAGTATTGTCCGACTCTCACTGCTGAGACGCTTTTGTCGATGCCGGCGTAGTCTAACAAATGCTGTTCGACTGCTACCCGCCCCTGTTTTGCGTCACACTCGCCTTCTGTCTTGCCCATCCGGAATTGTACGTTGAGATCAGCAATGTCCTCACTAAGGATATCGCCGTCTAGCCGCTTTTCTACGACTTCGTCCCAGACCGATTTAGGGTACAGGTGCAAGTACTGCTTAAAGCCTCTGGTTATGACTATGCCGCTGGCGAACTCATCACGAACTTCTGCCGGTATGGTTAGCCGCCGCTTGTCGTCGAGTTTGCGTTCGAAATAGTCTACTTTGGCCATATGCTCGCTAAGCCAAACTATGTTGGGTTTGAATTAGTTGATATTAGTGTTGTTTGTTGTACTAGTGGTTTTTGTTGTTTGTTGTGTTTGGTAGTAGTTGTTTGGCTACCCACGATTACCCACTGACATCAGCATACTACCCACTTGTACCCACTGCAACCCCCATTTAACTAAAATGAGGTGGCTTATGCACCACTTATCCACAGTTTACGGTTCAAACACAAGATATATGGGCAGTTAGCCACAGCCCTACACTAGGCTGCAAAAGTTATCCACCTACACTCCCTCTCCATACATCAACCATGCTTGCCGAAAACTCGCCAGTCCGGACACAGTAGACAGCAACTCATCATTCACGATCACAACGGCCATGTCCTTTGACTTGTATACGAATTTGCTCCGCTTATGCTTATTCTTATAGCTAGCTACTCCTGCAGTTTGCTCTTACACAAACACGTCCTGATAGGTAATGACAGCTTTTTGATGATATAGGAGATTTTAAATCCAAAAAACATACAAAAATCCACTCCAGAAGCATAAGCGGAGCAAATTCGTATATACTATATAAGAGTGACCAGCTAAGACGAGAGCACGGTTACGCTAGTCAATGACTAGACGCCGGTAACATGTGGTGTCTGTAAGCCGATGTCGAACTCCTCAGGCAAACGGGCGGTCTCGCCTTTGGGCTCGGCGCGCATGACCACCTGTGATGCACCTCCTACAATGCTTGGCTCATGGCCATGGCCAAACTTAGGATGATGCTCAACAATCGCTTCAAAGCTAACTAGCAGGCCAACTGCGGTCAGAACGATCGCCCCTGCCTTTTCGGCGTAAGGGTGGATGATAGTATGTTCGATGGTTTTTGATTTTTTTGACATAATATTTTATTTGTATATTTGAAATATATAAAGATACTATAGCAAAACATTAGCGTTTTGTCAATAAGGTTGTACTGTGTACTATTGGATTTTGCTGCGGAAACGTTTGAGGTTGATACGGCGCGGCGAGATGCCCGTACCGCTGGAGTCGTTAGACGTAGCCGACTTGCCTGTCTTTGATTTGGGCATGGCGGGCACATGTAGGCGCTGGCGTAAGGCTGCGCGGCGCTCGCGGGACATGGGGTGCTGCGGCTTAGGAGTAGCAGCTATGGCAGTATTAGTGGGCTGTTGGGCTATCCGCTTAGGTTTGCGCGGCCCACCACTAGAAACGGCAGCAATGCCGGCAGCTTCCGGTTCTACATTAGCAGCTTCGGTAATAGCTGTAGCAGCCGACTTAGCCTTGGCCGATGTTGGCTTGCTCGGCGTGTCTTTGCCCTGCAGCTCCATCATGTAACGTGCCAACCAGATGGCGCTCGGCCGCGGAGTGCGCTTCATGTTGTCCTCGCGGTCAACTTCTATCAAGCCAAACTTCGGCCACCAGCCAAAGGCCCACTCAAAGTTGTCGAGCAAGCTCCAGTGCATATAGCCTTTGATAACCACACCTTCACTGAGGGCCCGTTGCATGGCGATAATCGTCTGCTCCAGCCACCATTCGCGGTACTGGTCATTTTGGTCAGCAACACCGTTCTCGGTAATAATAATCGGCTTTTTATAGTGTTTCCAGGCACGGACCAACAATGGATACAACCCTTCTGGCTCCATATACCAGCCCACATCATTAGTTGGTACGCGTGGCGTGTCCTTGCCATTAGTGCCATGGTAGTAATCGGTGAAGTAATAATTGATGCCCACAAAGTCCTGGCGCCGCTTGATCCGATTAAGGAACCACCAATTCCAACCATAGCGCATTATCTTAGTCATGGCGACATCTATCAGGCTATGGGCATGCTTAGCCTGAATGTTAGCTAATTGCGCAGCAACACCAACCTGCGCGGTTGGGTTGGCCTTTTTGAGGATATCGTAGGCCCGGCGGTGAGCCTTCGTAAGATTATGGTATACCTTGAGGAATGTTAAATATTTCTTTTGCTGTGGCGGCCACTCACCTGTCACGTAGCCAAAGGTCGAGTAGACATTAGGCTCGTTAAGCGTGATGAAGTACTTTATCTTGTCGCCGTACTCGTCAGCGATCTTTTGGACATAGGCGTCGAACAACGGCAAATTATCTTTGTTCTCAAAACCACCTTTGTCAGTAAACCAGGTTGGCATTGTCCAGTGCCAAATATTTAGGACTGGCGTAATGCCCCGGATTAACAGCTCATCAATATAATCGTGGTAATGCTTGATTTCTTCGAGGTTAAAGGCGCCTTCTTCTGGCTCTAAACGCGACCACTCTACACCAAAACGTAAGCTATTGAACTGCAGTTTTTCGAGTAAATCAAAGTCTTCTTTATAACGATTGTAGTGGTCAACCCCCTGCCCTGACACATAGTTCTCTGGACTCTCGGCCTGTTGGCGAATATCCTTCCAGTTCGGCAAGTGTCCCAGGCGCTTCTCGGCGGCGGCCGCTAACTCGACGGCATGCTCCAACTCCCATTGGCTCCACTGGTTAACGGTGCCACCCTCTACTTGATGGCTCGCCGTGCTCGCTCCCCAGAGGAAGTCTTTTGGAAATTTTTGTTGGGCTATCATTCGCTAAGTATAGCAAATACGGAGCGCAAACCTAGTCAACCTATATCCGTCGGAGAGTCTCCACGATGGCGGCCGTACAAATCAGCATACTTGCCTATATCGGCTGGTCTTTGAGCTTGAGCATCCAGCCAATATAGGTAGAGATAACTACCAGGCCAGTCCAGAGGATAAGCAATAAGAAGTACTGACGGAGTGAGAAGTGAATGAATGGCAGCACCGCAATGGCACCTCCAATGATGTAATCAATTTGGTCAAATGGGAACCACGTACCGCCGGGACGAATACCAACTTGACGCTTGAAGAAGCTTTTAATTGCATCACCGCCCAAGGCGCCAATGGCAAATAACGGCCCTAGGAGCAATGTTGGCAAGCCAACATAATCAAGGTCTTGGACGAGCCAGTCAGCCCAGACATACTGGGCACTTAAGGCTTGTTGCAGCGCCAAAACAAACGTGGCAGCTATAATACCAGCCGCCAGACCGCGCCAGGTTTTATGTTCGCCAAAGATACGGTGGCTCCGGAACGTTTTACCAAAATCTATTGGCCGGTCGAAGCGCTGCAACGATGGAATATGAGCCGCAAAAACTGGCGCCATATTGGCGACGCCGGCAGGGATAAATACCCAAAGCACAAATAACACGTCCCTAAGCACGGCGACCACCAAGCTTTTTGAGCCCTCTATTAAGCTTGGGGTATAGCAACCCATGGACACCTGGGAAACCGGTAGCGTAATGGCAGTCTTTGAGCAAGCTAATGAGCGTTTGTTGGGTCGGCAACTTGTCGACAACCGTGTATGTACGCCCCCAGCCCCTCATCCCATGACTATCACTATTGGCAATGCCGGCACAGCTATGGATGGCAGCCCAGGCATATGCCCGCTTGCTGCGGTTTTGGAAAATCGCCCGCCCGTTGTGAACTTCGATAATATCAACGTCATCAGCAATAGCTTCGAGGCCTTGTCGGGTCATACCACTACGCACCGTCTCAAAGGGGTGTGGAATGCAAATAATACCGCCCTGCTCTTTTATGGCAGCCACCGTTTGTGTTGGCGTCAGGCCTTTAGGAATTGTTTGCTGTAGGTAGAGGCCAATGATCTCGCCTTCGGTAGTTTTAATTTCCTCGCCAACTATAATTCGTTTGCCCAGCTCGGCTTGCATACGCAAAGCATAATCTACGGTGCTATGGTCAGTGATGGCGATATAGTCGAGGCCGCCGCTATCTAACATCGACTTATAATTGTCAGCCGTCAGGGCGCCGTCTGGCGAAGCTACGGAATGGGTATGCAGGTCAATCTTGAAACTCATAGCCGCCTACTAATCCTCACGAGGCGTTGGACCGCAGTAAAGCTGGCTAGGACCGCGATAATGACTGTCACGGCAAGTAATTGGCCGACAACAAGGCCGATAACCAGCAACGCCATGCGGATTTCGAAGGTCAGCAGACCATCAGCAAACATCCGGTTGAGCTGGGTGTGAGGAATGGCTTTGGAGTTGGAAGCGACGGCCGCCTCGCCCTTGGCCTTTACATAGCTTACGCACAACGAGGCGCCACAGGCTGCCACAGCCCAGGCCGCCGTTGCTGGGTGGTCGCCCAACGCCAATACATAGGCCACCGCAGTAAACAAAAAGACTTCCTTCATGCGGTCAGTCGAGGCGTCGAGCAACATTCCGCGGACACTTGTCGTCCCTTGTACCGAGGCTAATGCGCCGTCAAGGATATCAAATAGGCCAAAGATAACTAATAAAGCGGCCGCCCAGTAGTTGTGTTGCGTAGCAATAAGATAGGCGATCGGGATGTGCATGAGCAATCCAAAAATAGTAACCATCGCTGGCGTTAATCTGCCGCCGGTTACACGGTTTAAAACTCCTGCGACGACTCGGGCCTGCGCCCGTGCACCACTCCGAACTGCCGAAAGCACATCTGACATTACTTGCCATTATACCCCGACATCGCCCATCAGCCTATGGCGTTTTAGCCTACATTCAGCAAACCTTAGCTTAGCTATGCGTTAACTAGAACCGGAATAGACCCCGGATCGACGCCAAGAGGCCATCCTAGGTCTGTATCATTATTATATGCCGGATTATGCTGCAAACTATAGTGCTGTGCAAAGCTATCATTATCACTGTCAAGAATTACAGAATCAAGGATTAACTTACCTGCTTCCATATCCGTTCGCCAAGAGTGTGTGACCCATAGATCACTTATGTCTTTAGCCTGTTTGACGCTACCGTATACAATAACCATGCCGAC
>Ga0114940_10000191_pt1 | contig 36281 bp, 44 predicted proteins | sample ColdCreekSource_FD_87195 | JGI IMG/M metagenome (GOLD analysis project Ga0114940, IMG submission 87195) | Groundwater microbial communities from Cold Creek, Nevada to study Microbial Dark Matter (Phase II) - Cold Creek Source | ecosystem: Environmental > Aquatic > Deep subsurface > Groundwater ...
AATGTAACGGTCAAATCCTCGGTCATCGTCAACATATGCTGATGCATAGCCGGTGCCACATTCCAAAGTCGGCTGCTATCGTACATGATATCAGCCATGACCACACCGTCAATCGACTGGGCCTGAAAGGTAAAGCGTGTGGCAACGCCAAAGTTGCCACCACCGCCGCGCACCGCCCAAAACAAATCTGAGTACTGGTCTTTGTTAGCCGTAACCACTTGGCCATCTGCTAATACGACCTGCACTTCTAGCAAGCTGTCAATCGTCAGCCCGTGCTTGCGGACTAGCCAGCCAACACCACCACCAAGTGCCAACCCTCCAACACCAACCGTAGAAGTGTCACCCGAAGATATCGCCAGATTAAAGCGCCTTAGTCTAGTGGCTACATCGCCCCAGCGGGCACCGCTGCCGAGCCGGACAGTACCAGCCTTAGCATCCAGCACCTCAATGGCGTCAAAGTTCTTCATATCGATCACTAAGCCGCCATCATTGGTACTAAAGCCAGCACCACTATGACCGCCGCTCTTTATGGATAGGACTAGGCTATTGTCTTCGGCGAACAGCAATGCCCGGGCAATATCCTTGACAGTCTTGGGCTGGACTACGATTGCCGGTTTGCCCACTGCTTCGTGGACTTTCTTGGCCCCATCATAGCCATCATCCTCCGGCAAAAACACCGCGCCTGCAAATTCACTCCGAAAACTCATCAATCCTTGCAACATCATGTACTTGCCTTTGGGTTAAAAACTTTTTCCACTATAGTAGCAAATCATCCACACCAGCGGAGGTGCTAGTCATACCAGGCATCAAGCCACCAAGCAACTCGGCGATTGATATGGCATCAGCTGGTTTCTGTAGATTAAGCTTTGCGTTGTTAATGGTCATTGTCATTTTAGCCGTACCCTTCTCGCGCTTACCACTATCAGCACTTGGCGGAAAATCATAGGTTAGCTTGAGCTTTGCATTGCCCGATTCTTTATTGATACTACTGTCAATTATGGCGGTACCCGGCTCGGATTGGCTATCTGGTTTAGTTGCCAAAGTTAAGACAAGAGGGATGTCATCACCACCGGTATATGGAACCTTTATTTCGAGATACTCTCTACTGTCCTTAGGGTCAGTGATACGGACGGTCCTGATAAGCTTAGTGCTTTTATCTACATATACATCAGCAGTGTCCGATTCTTTATACTCATCAATTCCCTTGAGCAATTCATCTTTGTTAATGGCTTCGCTCAGTTTTTTGTCGCCTAATATTTTTTTGACCGGCGTAGCCTCTAGGCGTTCTGTTAGGGCATTAATATAGTCTTTGGTGTGCTGCTTGTGGAGTCCGACTTTATAGTGATAGACGCTACGGCCATCCTGGTCTTCGACACCTACGTTGTTAGCAATACGCAGCACCGCCTTGTTAGAATTGGTAGTGAATAAATATTCACGATTGACCTCACCAATCGCTGTAGTCACTTCTTTTAGTTCGTCACTCGTCAAAGATTGGCCTGGTGAGCTTTCGACTACACTTGAGCTGAAGCTATCAAATATTGTATGGTCCATGCCAATCCACTTATTGTCGAGCTGGGTCAATAGCGCCCCGTAGTCCGGGCCGGCCAGACCGCTAAAACCCTTGATGCCCGAAGCTTTAACGTAGACATCTGGACTAATTGAATTTGCTGCGTCAATTACGCGGCCTTCGACATTCACCCGAGTGCCAGCCAGGCCCGCATCAAAGGCAAATTTAGCATTGCCGTCATAAGTCTGCAGCTCCATTGTACCGTCAGTTGTTAGACTGCCGTCAATTTTATAGTCACCCTTTACAGCAACGCCGTGTGCATCCTTAAACTTCTGACTGCTGTCAGTAGTTAGTGTGTCGTATACTGTAGCTGTGCGGTCGAGTGCGACCTTCCAAATGTTTTCTGGTTTATTCGGGGCAATAATGCCAACATACGCAGCCGCACTGCCGCCAACTAGCAAGACCGTTATAGCAGTAACTGCAATAAGTAATTTACGTTTTTTGTTTGAAGTAGGCGGCTGATACATTCCGGCCGGTTGCGTTGGGCTGCTAAACATGACTGCAGGCTCCTGCATAGACTGCTGTGGAGGTTGCTGAGGCATCTGGTTCGCTTGCGGTGTACCGTAATCTGTCGGACGATACTGTGGCATCGGGCCATCGTTAGGGTTTGTGTTATTCGGCCGCAGGGGGTTGCCAGTCGGTTCCATCGTAATATACCTTTACTACTGTTTTATTACTAGCTAGTATACAGCAGCTGTCGCACTGTTATGTCACCAAATACTTGACAGCCAACAATTTTACAAACATACCGCTCAAGCGTGGTAGCATATATGTATGAATGAAGAAAGTCTAAATCCCACACCCCTACAATTCGACGAACAGACACCGCCAATTAATGGCAGCATCCATGACGTCAGACGTATAATTGAGACGCAAGGACAAGTGCCACGCTCACAGGAAGATTTAGCTGCAATAGTTGAGGCTCCACTCTTGGCAGCAGCAACAACATTGTACCTCCGCGGTATACAGACAACCTCATCAACTGCCAACCCAGAAAATATAGATGGCCTAGGCCATGGGGAACTGGCCATCAACTATGACAGCCTCTCTGAAGAGAATAAGTTAATAGCTGGTGATTTAGCCCAGCAGAGCCAAGACCGGAAACTTGAGCAAGGACGTTTGAGCACGCCAATAGTAAACGACGCTGGAGATTTAACGATCGTAATTGAAATTTCGCTTGCCGGCACAATAGAGGAGATGTCTGCACGGGCCTCTGCTGTCGCTGGACTGTTCCAGCTCCAGCCTATGAACTGGGCACCTCGTTATACATTTGATGAATTGTTAGACGATTACCAGGTGCCCCCAGAAAATAGAGACGAATATAAACCGGAAGATTTTACTGAGGACTACTACCTATCCCCGGAAGATGGGCTATTCTACCTGAGCGCCGACCATGCCCAACGCGCCCTGCACCCCAGCGAACAGTAGTTATCTGGCAGCGGCATAGGCCCGCAACTGGCTAAAGTTATCATCGTATGACTGGTAGGCGCTGTTGCTGCGGATCTTGAGCAAGATATCATTGTTATAACGCAAACCTTGGTTGGTAAAATTGTGCGAGCCAGTAAAGACAAGCTTGGAGCTGGTGTCGCCAGCGTAGTTGCCGTTTATCGTAAAGTACTTATGATGCACATGATACTTACCCTTTACGGCATCGCGCACTGTAGGGTTAGAATGTCGACCGCCGCGCTTTTGTAAGGCGGCCATAATTTCCGAGTCGATAGTTGGTACATTAGTAATAATCTCAACGCGACAGCCAGCATCATCAAGGCTCCAGAGTTTTTTGGCGATATCAACCCGAGCCTTAGTCCACTCCAGCATCGCCACCTGGATGACGGTCTTGCCGTTTGTCGTACCGTAACCTTTGGCAGCATTACTACACTTAACATTTGATAGAATCGAGTAGATCGTATCCTTACTGACGTCATGTCCCGGCCTAGGAAAAAGATACGATGTATATATGCTACTTTTGATAACACGATAATAATCTGGCTGCAACTTACCCCGAGACCCTGAGACCATATCATTAAAATAATGATAATAGGAGTTATACAGTTCAGTATCGCCGACCACAGTGTACGCATTATTAAATGCTGACGTCGCCTGGGCGTATGTGGGGTTGGCCGAACTAACAGTCGCTACTTTCTTGGCGCTTCCAGATGTAGAGAAAAGATAGAGTTTAGCATGCATCAAAGCTCCGGCATGCCCGCTTAGACATCCATTGGTGCAGGTTATTGCAAAACTTCTAGCCTTCGTGTCAGCACCCAGAGCTGTTTGTAGCGACGTCCACTGCGGGCGTATATCATGATTATCCATTATCAACTGGACATTGACACCCCGGGCATGCGCGGCAATAAGCGTATCGCTGAATGACTGAACAGATAGCGAGAAGAAGGCCATCCGAATAACCGAACCCCTAGGCGCCGCATTAATCGAACGCTTCAATTGATTCAATATGGCGTATTGTTGCTCCGGTGTGCCAGTCGGATTATTGAATGTCGCACCAGTAACCGGATTAAAGCCAGCAGCCTGAACCTGCGTCAATGGGCCTAGGGATGTAAGGCATAGCGCAATAGCACATACAATAAAAAAAACCGTCCAACGTCCACACTGCATTTATAATTCATACCACATGTACAATCATAATGCCAACAAAGATATTGCATTTTATTTAATAATGTGTTATAGTATTCATGTTTGCTTCGTGTAAGTAGACGCTACCAGTCACCATCCAATATGGTTTCTGGTCGCACATCAACAACCCGCTCTCAATTGTTAGGACGTGTCATGCGGTCTGCATACGACAAGGTATCGGCCTGGTTGCTGACAGCAATCGCTATCATCGCAATCAGTCTCACCGTCTTCTGCACAGCAACACCCGCGTCAGCAGCCACGCCACTGTCCACCCCTGCTTCGACGACGTTTCCGCCTGTCAAGCAGAAGTGCTCGCTCCCCAAGCCCAACCCGGCAAACGGCGAGCAGATCCAGTGGTTTGGCAAGAAGCTCGCCAACCCCAAGTCCGACACCTACTTCTCGTACAACCCGATTACCGTCGGCAAGGACAAGAACTGGTACGTCAACTCCGCGGTCGGCCAGCTGTTCACGCGCGTCGTGTACATCGACAAAGACGGCGTCTGCCACAAAAATGGCAAGATGCTTCTGCAGTACGATGTCAACGTCAAGCATGTTCAAGGCATCAGCGCCACGGCAACCATGACTCGCGCGGTTTTCACAATGCGGCCGTCTTGGAAGCAGTTCATCGGTGCTGAGATCTCCATTCTGCCCATTCAGCCGTCTACCCGGTACTACGCCGAGTGGCAGCCCCAGGGCAAGCGCGCCAGCTTAACAGCAACCCCCGCGTTGTTCGTCGAGAACAACAACCCCGCCCCCACGACTTGGTCCGTCGGTAACGCTACTCAGTATCACTGGGTTGTCAACACCGCGTACAAGCCCAAGGTGCAGGTGCTGTACACGCGCAATGGCCACCGTCACATGCTGACGAACAAAGCCGTTGGCAAGTCCGACGTCACACTCGATGTGATCCTTCCTTCGGGGAGTAAACTCATCGCCAGTATGGTGTCTGGCTCGTAAGTAGTCCCGCTCCATGAGGTTGTTTACATCACCTCATTAGCCTCCTCGTTTGGTAAGCCTTCCCCTTAGGGATTGACTCCAGCGAACATCCGGATGGCTCCGCAAGACTCCAGCACTGCTGCATAACCCACGTACTACCCAAAATTGAGACAATGTTGATGTAAGCCCCGCGGCAGTTACGAATCTTTACGATTCAAAACACTACCCGGGGCTTTTACATATATTTGATGTATCTAGGCGATAGCATTTAGACTCCGAATCCAGGATTGCAACCTATAAAACAAAACTTAGATTACATGAGTGTTGGTGTGCATGCTGCCACACATTGTTTGATTATACTAACCACTATGCTGTCTCATGTAGTATGATAACGGTTTATGGGGTATTCTAATCAAATTGAATCGTCTGACGATTCCTCGTGTCCTGAAGTCAATTATATTATCGACGACGGATACCAGATGCAGCTTACCAGGATCGCGCAATCTATCTTGGAAAGACCTGATGAGCTTGTAGAAATCTCACACGACTATGCTAGTGAAATAACCGAGAAGTATAATCTCATGACAGAACATCGCCCGTCGGCTGTCATTGAAAAAATCACACAAGGTGTTCGCGGCGCCTATTTAGCAGCACTCTATCATTGTGTTGGCGCACAAGCCGCCAAGAGCTATGTACTTCAGCATGAGGCAGGTACGCTTGATGAATATTTTTATCAATTAGCCAATGCTAAATTAGAGTACTGTAATTCCGATGTCAATTACAGCTACAGGGGTGAAGCTGACGAATTTATGATAGCGCTGACAGGAATCTACGATAGAGCATACGACGCCTTATCCGACGACACTACAAGCCAAAATGGACAAATCTTCAATAGTCTTGCGTCACAATATGGCTTTATTCGAATGATAATTAGCAATGCAGTAAAACTTACCGGGCCAACGGCATTTCGCTGGAATTGGAAGCTGCACAGCAAAGGTCCGTACAGTGACTATTTAGGTTGGCAAAGCTACACCGAGACTATAGACAATTGTTTAATGACTACACAAGGCGTGCACTCCGCGCTGCTTCATGTAGGCAAACACTATCAGCCGGATGAAATTGGATACTATTTTCGTCAGAATATTGCCACGGTTCGTTCAACAGCAACAGTCAACCGGGAAATGCTACTTAAGATAGCTGCGGATTATTTTAAGAAACGTAGCGATGCCGAGCTGGCAGAAATAGAATACGACCCCCTGAGCCCATCGATATTCATCATAAACGAGCATAATAGCCTAGAAGTTGCTCATCCGTCACTGAGGAAAGGACCCTGGAATCCTGCAAAATCTTGCGCCGGACTACCAGCACTCCGCACACCCGACAGTACCACCCTACGTTACATAAATGATTATCATAAGCTAAATGATGTTCAGATGACTAAGGGTTCTTGCGACGTCCTTACGATGCAACTTATAATGGCCTCCCGCATAGCTGAGCGCACGATATACAGAGCCTCATTTACCCCTACGAACAATGATATTTAACCTGTTCTTCTACGATATCAATCACGGCAGTACGGATACTTGTCATCACCGAGTCCTCATCAGACAGCAGACACAGAAGCTATACAAAGATAGAATCGCTAGTGCATCTAGACTCCCATGGTCGCCGAGCAATGACAATTGAGTACAGCCGAGACTCGCATTCGAGCCGCTCCTTGTTATCATATAAAGTAAAACCCCTGCTTTCGCAAGGGTTTTACCGTGGTGGGCGAGGAGGGACTCGAACCCTCAAGGCCGTAAAGCCAGCGGATTTTAAGTCCACCGCGTATACCAATTCCGCCACTCGCCCAAATTGTAAATATTGGAGGCACCTACCGGGTTCGAACCGGTGTACGCGGTTTTGCAGACCGCTGCGTAACCACTCCGCCAAGGCGCCTTACTTACTCAAGAGATTGTACCAAAAGATGGCGATTATTGCTAAATGTCTGATTATTATTGCAATAACCGATGCTGCAGTGCTAGCCTAATATGTATGTCCGAACAAGTGCCCGACCCTATCCTAGCGCATCCGAACTCGGGTATGTTAGATGGAGCACCGGCTAACGATGCCCTTAGCGACATTATACCAATGCCGCTACCCGGTGCGGATGACTTAATTCCAGGCTTTCGCCATAGGTTCTTTCACGGCTTCTACGATAAAGCCGGTAGCACCACGACAGTTGAGCCGCTCATACCGCCGATCATGCGCCTGATCATAACCGGAAACCAGGCCTTAATAAATGATAACCTCCCGCCAGAAGTCGAGAAAGACACCGTTCACCGCGCTATATCCAAAAGTGGCCTACAGCCTGATGGTGCTAAAGATGTTGAAGAAGTATGCCTCGAGATAGAAACAGCCATCTTAACTCTAAGACAAGCCTATCGTATCCGGCTTGCCCAACGACAAGCCATCGAAACACGTCTTGAGACTGTATTAGATTCAACACCTGAATCTTACGAGTTAACAAAACTATTGGCCGGGGCGTACAACAACGCTACGCCAGAAGCACTTGCCGCCCAAGGCCTTCATGAGCTACTTGTATGCAAATTACAGCCAGGCAAACCTACATCAAAAACCATACCAGAAAAGTTGCTAGACAAAACATCGAGCACAGAGTTTGATTCGCTCATTGTGCTCGACATACTAACGCGTAACTCGACTGAGAGAGATATTGATCTTGGACCGACACCTCATATCGACACGATGGTAGGGTTCTCACGTCTGTTCGCCCAAAACCTCTCGCCCAGCTTAGCCAATGATGAGATAGCTAAGAATCTGCTAACTATCTCTTCTGAATTCTGGCCAAAAGGAGCGGTTGATGAGTTAGAGCTTGCGAAGTCGGCGCTCCACACTCTATTAAGTCGAGCCCACGATAGCGCAGTCAGGTCCACCAACAGGCAAGGTTGGACCGAATTCAGCGATGACCCAAGTAAAGAATTCGCAATCGCCCGCTGCAAAGCAGTATTAGCTTTAAATAGCTGGCGTGGCTGGCCGTATGATATGAGCGCAACCGAGAAAGCTAGATATACCGGTCAGATGCGCAAACTAATCGGCACACAACAACCACAACCAAAGTTAAAAACGACTTCTAAAGCTAAGCATCCTGAGGAAAAAGAAAGCAGCCCTAAGAATACCATTACCTATGCCGACAGCGAAGGTACTGTATTTCCGGTAAATGGACCCAAGTTTATGGGCCACCTTGTGAGCCGGCTTAATTACAAAGATATTGAGCAAGCTGAGGAGCGGTTTAGGCCAGTGCTTGATTTTCTAAGGGATTTCGACTTTCTGAACACTACAAAAAGCTTACAGTATCTCAAGCTAGGACGGCCGCTTGAGGATGGACGACGCATATGTAGGCTCATCTTAGGTTCGACGGTCGGTATCGCGACGACTAAGGGCAGCTTGAACTCCATTCACCTCATCTTTTCTTTAGAGCAAAACTCCGCTAATGAGACGTTCGTACATATACATAGCTTAGCTACTAAAGATACTTACACTGTCCTCGCTGATTCAATACCTAAAGTATTACGCTCGCACAAGACGACATCGCAAAGTTAAAAACAATTACACCTACGCCGCTTCTTCGGCAATAGTCTCATCATCAAAGCGATTAACAATAAATATTGGAGCCAATTGTAAGGCTGTTCGGCGGTATGGACTGCGTAATATGAAGGCTACGATCACCACATCTATTACAAGCACATAGATTGGATACGCAATAGCGGTCACAGCCGAACTACCAGCAATCATTACCGTTAAGCCTCCACCGACACCATTAAGGGCGTACGTTAGCCAGGTCTCTTCGTGCGGCTTGAGCCAGGCATGCTTAAGGGTTGGAATAGCGCCAATCAGATCAATGGTTATAGTGGCCAAAATCGCCACCGTCGGAGACTTAAAAATGAACCATAGTATTAATCCAACAATCGCACCAATCTGGCAGACAACATCAAGGCGGTCAAACTTACGGTCACCATGTTTAAAGCCCAATATCGCTACTACGCTAACTTGGATAGCGACGCACAACATCAGCACACCAGAGGCATAGTGGCCGTCTGCAAACGAAGCCGCACTAGCTATGCCGGTAATAAGCGCCCAGGTTATCCACGATACAACCCGCGGCTTGGCCTTACCTTTTACGATTTCTATCATGTACGGGATGGCAGCGGAAATAGTAATAATCCCGCTTAAAGCGATTAAAAATGGCGTCATGAACTATACCCTCAGTTTTGGTTTTGGTGTTACGTTTTTATATTATGACCGGTGAAATAAACACAAAATATTAATAAATTTCACCGGGTTTAATGTACCCGACAAGTATACACACAAAAATGCTTACGGTAAGTCGTTAGCGATGTATTATACACACTATTGCCTGTGTATATGCAACATTCTTCTTGAAAATTCTACGGACGGAAGCTAATGAGAGCCTGTTTGACCTCTGCGCTATGGCTTGGCCATGCCGAAGTTAGGGATTCGCCGTTAACAGCGTAAGAAATGCCCTGCTTGACCATAAACAACGAGCTTGCCGTTACTTCGGCCTTACTCTGGGTAAACGTGAACGTTGTAAGTATAGCTGGCGAGCCAGCGATATCCATGGCTTCGGAGGATACTAACATAAAGTTCTCATATCCCTGCGATAGTTGAGATACATATGACCGGGCAACATCGTCAAAGCTTAGCTTTTTGGCCGCAGCATTAAGCTCAGTGCTCTGCACTACAACAAAGGCTTTGAGTGTGCCAGTAGGGTCGGTATCAGCTTGGGTATCTGCAAATGCCACCGTTGTACCTTTTGGCGTCGGCTGGACACGTTGCCAACCAATCGGTGCGGTCAAGGTGTACGGACGGGCGCTTTTCTTGGCAGCAGCTACTTTAGCGGCCTTGTCTGATGCGGCAGATGTAGTTTGGTAGCGATAGATCCCAACGCCACAGGCAGCTATCAGGACCAGAATTATACCAGCTGCCAACACCATCATCTTCTTGGAAGGCGGCGCCGGTGATGTTTGTTGTTGCTTGTCTTCTTGGTCAATATCTTTTTCTGCAGTCATATTGTCCAGTATAATCCCCGTGTAGTTTTATTATGCATATTTTTAACTCTGAGGCTCTTATCGCCAAGCTAAAGTTCAAAACTGTCACCAGACTAGCTATGTGATTGGATAAATTTGACTGCCTCAAGTAGCGATGGCACGGTAGCCGCAGCTTCGGCCGATTTTACCGTAGGGACGCCCGTCTGCACAAGGATACCTTTAGCGCCAGCACCGACCGCGCAGACCACATCCGAAGGTCGGTCACCTACCATCCAAGAGTTCGCTAGGTCAATCTCATACTTCTCGGCAGCATCAAATAGTAATTTGGACTTCGGCTTACGGCAGTCACATCTCGAAACGTCGCCATGCGGACAGACGTATGTTTCGAGGATTACAATGCCTGTCGGTTCAATAAGTTCTAGGATTCTGTCATTGATCTCGACAAACTGCTCATGAGTAATCAAACCCTCCGACAAGCCAGCTTGGTTGGTCACAATAAACACACCGTAATCCATAGCCGCTAATATATGCAGCGCCTCGAGCGTTTGCGGCAACAATTGGACTTTATCAAGACTATCAACTCGCTCGTAGGTTGGCACGCCGTACGTAATGGTGCCGTCACGATCTAAGAATACTGCCTTCATCTGCCTAGTATAGCAATACTATCCCATTATAGATGGTTATGCATTTATAAATACTGCGCGGTCAACGATTGCTTATTGTTCCTAAGCTCGGCCGGCGTACCCTCAAAGACCACTTGTCCACCACGTTTACCGCCTTCTGGTCCCATATCAACAATCCAGTCGGCCTGACGTATAACATCAAGGTTGTGCTCGATAACTACTACCGTATTGCCAGCATCGACCAGTCGATTCATGATATCCAGCAAATGCTTGATGTCAGACATGTGCAATCCAGTCGTCGGCTCATCCATGATATAGATACTGCCTTTTTTGTGGAGTTCACTAGCCAACTTAAGACGCTGGCATTCACCACCAGACAAAGTACTTAACGGTTGACCGAGCGTCACATAAGTCAGACCAACATCACACATCGCCTGGAGCTTCCTGGAAACTTCTTTGTCGTCAAAGAAATCCAATGCCTCTGCAATTGTCATGTCCAAGACCTCGATGATATTTTTGCCTTTGAGGTGATAGTCTAACACCGACTCCTTAAAGCGCTTGCCGTCACATATCTCACAGATTAGCTTGGCTTCATCCAGGAACGCCAGATCAGTCGCCACATACCCCGTCCCCTGGCAGTTCTCGCAGCCACCCTTGGAATTAAAGCTAAACAATGAAGCGTCAACTTTGTTGGCCGCCGCAAAAGCCTTACGTATAACGTCCATAATACCCGTATAGGTTGCCGAATTAGAGCGGCTATTAGCACCGACACCTTGCTGGTCAATGGTGATAGCGTCAGGATACTGCCTAACCATGGCTGTATTGATAAGCGAACTTTTACCAGATCCGGCCACGCCGGTAACTACCGTTAATACGCCGGTTGGGATATCGACACTAACATCATGGAGGTTGTTGACAGTCACATGCTTGATCGACAAGACATCTGTGGCGTTCCGGAATTCTGATTTAATAGGCAACGTCATCTGTAGCGACCGACCGGTTAAGGTATCAGATTTTAACAAATCCTTGTATGTGCCTTCGAAAGTAATTGTTCCACCATTGGACCCAGCACCGGGTCCAACATCAATCACATGGTCGGCTACTTTTATAACATCAGGGTCATGCTCCACTACGATCACTGTATTGCCCTTGTCGCGTAATTGGCACAAAAGGTCGTTGAGCCGGTGGACATCCCGCGGATGTAAGCCGACGCTTGGCTCGTCAAAGATATACATTACATCGCTCAACGTACCGTTAAGGTATTTAACAATTTTGATGCGCTGCGATTCACCGCCCGACAGCGTATCGGTCTGCCGGTCCAGGCTCAAATAATCCAGACCAATCTCCACTAGGTGTTGTAACCGCTCCTCTAATGTAGCGACGACGGTCTTGGCCTCTGGCGACTTAATTGCCCGCACTGCTTCAATCAATTCATCTATCTGCATAGCCGACAGGTCAGCAATACTTAGGCCGTTAATCTTACTCGACAGCGCCGCTTGGCTCAGGCGTGAACCTTTGCAAGCTTCGCATGGACCATTGGTAATAAACGGTGCCAACGCCTTCTGGCTCCGCTCCGACATCGATTTGAGATCGCGCTTAATATATTTGCGGGTAAACATATCTGACATGCCTTCAAATGTCATGTTAATTCCAGCGCCAACATCTACTTTAAAAGGTTTGGCGTGCAACAAGTTATGCATCTCTTTGTCGCTGTAGTCAGTTAATTTTTTGTCGTTGTCAAACAAGCCGCTGCCCGTAACTATCCGCCAGCCCCAACTATCCACCTTGTAATCGCCAAGTTGGATAGCGCCCTCGTTAAGCGACTTCGTATAATCAAACAAGACATCGAGGTTGACGGCCATCTTTTGGCCCAACCCGCTACACTCTTGACACATACCGGTTGGATTATTAAATGAAAACATATAGCCGTGCCCAAGGTTTGGCTGGCCAAGCCTGGCGAACAATATCCGCAAAATTGGTGCAATATCGGTTACCGTACCGACAGTGGAGGTTGATCCGCCGCCGAGTCGCTTCTGGTCGACAATCACCGCCATATTAAGGTTCTCTATCGAGTCCGTATCCGGTTGACGGACTTTTGGCAGGAAGTTCCTTACAAATGCGCTAAATGTCTCATTCAATAGCCGCTGGGCTTCGGCAGCAACCGTGTCAAACACGATAGACGATTTGCCCGATCCGGACACGCCAGTAAAGATAGTCACCTTACCTTTGGGAATACGGACATTGACGTTCTTTAGGTTATTCTCACGGGCACCACGGATCTCAATAAAATCTTGCATAGATCCATGATACCAAACCTAAAGCTAACTGTGACTGTCGTTTCTGTACTCCAAGATATCACCAGGCTGGCAATCGAGGGCGCTACAGATTGCTTCCAATGTTGATAAGCGCACAGCTTTGGCTTTGCCATTTTTAAGAATAGACAGGTTGGCCATAGTAATGCCAACTTTCTCAGTTAACTCAGTGACACTCATCTTGCGTTTGGCGAGCATCACATCAATATTAATTATTATTGCCATATCATATACCTTAGACGGTTAAGTCGTTTTCTGATTTTATTTCAATAGCTTCGCGGAATAGCCGCTGCAGCACTGCCGCGAATACGGCGACTACAAATGGCGCGACTACCAGGGACATACTGATCACTACCAAGCCAGGTGCGTCATCACCGTTTGCCCACATATAGAAAAACGGCATAGCAGCTACAAATACCACACTGATAGCCAGCGCACAGAGAGCGATCCGCTTCAATGCCCGCACTGCTAGCATCGAGAACGCCTTGCCTGTGTCGATATAATGCAGCAGCCGCATCGCCTGATACAGCACGCCATAGAAAGGTATGGCCGCCGCATAAAAAGCTATCAAAATACTATAGAACACATACGTATGGTCAGGATATTCACCAGGAACCGCCCGCCACATTGCCGGTAACGCAAAGATACATAGCGCCAATACGATTGCCCCGATGACATAGATAGCGCCCCTTAGGACGAAAGTTGATATTCGCTGCATAGGTCTTCCTTGTTTATACTACGTCGAATATAACACATTATTTATCGTTTTACAATATATTTATATTGTTTTTAAGAATTATCTGTCGGATCAGTAACCACAGATGATGGGTCGATAAAAGTCAAAGGCAGGATATACACGACCGGCTCATTGGTCTCAGGCCGTATTATAGTCATCTCCGAACCAACGCCAAGCTCACCGAGTTTTCTAGCAAAGCCCACTATGCGTAGCAGTGCTTCGGTCATGCCACCCGACATGTCGTTATGACTTGCAACCGCTTCCAAGTATTGTTTCACGCCAGGTGGTACGCTCATGCTGATTCGTTCATTGCCATTTTTTTCCATAAATTAAACGATACCACAACGCATCAGCCACTGCTAGCTAGAGGGTAAGCTCTTTTCGTAAGATGTAGAGTATCCGCTTACGGGATTCTTCATCATCAAAATTGTGGTTGCCATCTAGCTTTACGAGAGAGATACCGGGATGGAGACCTTCGAAGTTAGCCTCACCCAACACTTCATCCTGCTTGGCATTCAGGATACGTAGAGATGTAACCCTGGCTAGATTGTTGTACAGCCTGATAGCATTGATGCCGGCTAAACTCTGCCAATATTCTGGGTGGATAACCGTTGTACTGCCATCGGCACGGGCCAGACGTGTCCTAACACTAACGTCAATCGGCTCTTCCAGGTTTCGGCCCAATTGTTTGGCGACCACCTCTTCACTCACATCAGTCGGTGCGGTCAGCATAATAATTTTACGGATGCCACGCGGTTTAACCAATCCAGCCACCACACAACCTTGAGAGTGACACACCAGGTCAATAATCGCATCAGGGTTTTCAGCTTTTGTATGATTAATAACATTGCGTAGCTTATGAGCCTGCTCGTTCAGCGGCTTGGCGGTCAGGGTATTTGCTTTTTCATTAATAGGGTTGTAATCGAACATTACAGCCTTTATATCCGGCACAGCCAGGTATATTGCCGTGAATAGTCCCCGGTCTTCTTTGCGAACGCCAAAGCCATGGGAAAAAATAACAATATGTGGTGCGGAAGTAGTAGTTTCAGTCATCTCTATATAATAGCGCGTCTAGCCTGTCAATACTAATTGAGAAAGACTGTGCCATCATTACGCAAGACGATCTCCAATATACTCATCCGCTAGCTGTTCGTATAATTGAGACGCCACCTCGCCGATCCAAGGCCAGGCATACGGCGACGGCTGAGGTTCGGCCTTACCATACACCGACCATACTCCTAGGCCCTGGCTGACCGTATCGCCGGCTAGCATAGGTTCCACGCCGGACGTTACGGCATATATTTCGCTTTTACGCGGTGCTCGTATTTTTCTGCGTACGTCTGCCAGCCCACGGGGTGTGGCTAATATGGCAAAATCAGGCGCCATACCCGCCCGAACAACCGCCGAACCTAACTTTCGTAAACATTTGCCGCTATCTACCATGTCGGTCGCTACCAGCGGACGCTCAAAACCTAAAGGTTTAAGATAGTTTGTTATCGCCCATGAATGCCCGCGGCTCGGCTCGCTAAAACCATTACGTAGCACGCCGGCATACATATGCCGACTATTGGCGATATGGACAAGCGGCGGTTGGGACCGTCCACGGCTTTGAGCCTCGGCTGATAGTATTTGCGCCAAGAACCTACCTACAAGAATCCCCCTCGTAGCATCGCTGATAACTGCGTCCCACCGACGTTCGATAGCCCTAGCAATAACTTGATGAGCGAGTGCGAACAGCTGCGGACGATCACTATCTACACTTTCCTGCAAAAACAAGCGCTCTTCGTGACTGATCTCCGGGTCTGACATAATCGCTTATTATACTGTCTAACGCATATGTAAGATATTATTTATATATGAAGAAAAATCTTAATTTCGCAGCAGTTGTAATCATTGTAATAACGCTACTAGCGGGGAGTTACTTCTGGCAAAAAAGTAGTGATGAACCTATGTCTCAAGAAGATGCTATCAAGCAAGCTAAAGAGTTCAAACCCGAAGGAAACTGTACTCAAGCTTTAGTTCCGGCAACCCATAGTGCGACAGGTGCCAAATATACATTTGGTAGCGGATGTCTCGCTCCTGGCTGGGTGGCCGGTCAGTAAGCAAAATGGCGCTTTTACTATTATCTTAGGCGAACGAACCGGTCTTAACTTCACCGGCCCTTCTGTAATTAGCTACAATCATACCAGTGGGCGTAATCTGGGACTCAACCAGTTCAAAAGTCGCAGGGGTAGTCCCTTCGGCGAATAGGCGTTTGCCTTTACCAAGTGTAAGCGGAAATATTTTGAGCCATAGCTCGTCAACAAGGTTGTTTTCGAGCAGCGTCTGGACCATGTTGCCGCTACCGTGGACTTGTAGCATTGGACCTTCGGATGCTTTGAGTTCCATTAGTTTGGCTACGACGTCGCCATCAATTAGCACAGACTTTTCCCAGCTTAATTCGAGCGGGCTTTTGGAAATTACGTATTTAGTACAATCTTTAAATGGGTTGTCTGACTGTTGTGGCCAGTACGCTGCGAAGATATCATACGTCTTCCTACCCAACAGTAGGTCGAACGGCATACCCATCTGTCCGTCCATTACTTTATTAGAGACTTCATCCCAATATGGAACAGTCCAACCACCGTATTGGAAGCCGCCAGAAGTATCTTCTTCTGGTCCACCAGGTGCCTGCATGACACCATCAAGGCTGATAAACGATAATACGACAATTTTTCTCATGCTTATATAGTATCAGACAGCGAAAAGCCAATGCACCCTTTATCATTGCCGACACTCCACGCTCCACCTATGCACGTAAATAATTGCAAAGTACGGCCAGATAAACGCTGCGCAACAAGATTGCAGCTGATAGAATAGCTCTATGTCTCAGAACCCTTCACTCGACCCGCATAACTCCCGAACCCAAACCTTTTTCCACTTATTAGCCAATACACTGTTCGTATCGGTGATAAACTTCACGGTTTGGTTCGCCATCACCTTTTATACCTACATACAGACTAAGTCAGTCCTCGCGACCGGAATTATTGCCGGAATCTTCTTGGTCTTAACCGCCGCAAGCGGGATCTGGTTTGGCAGCTTGGTCGACCATCACAAAAAGAAGACCATGATGCAGCTGTCGAGCCTGACGTCACTCCTGCTCTACCTGTCTGCCTTTGGCATATATGTGGGCGTGGACAAGGCAACCTTCACCAGTCCAACCAACCCTGTGCTTTGGATATTTATAGTCCTGCTGATGATAGCGGTTATCGTCGGCAATATCCGTACCATCGCCATGCCAACACTGACTACGTTATTAATCCCGGAAGACCGCCGGGATAAAGCCAACGGCTTAGTCGGGTCGGCAAACGGTGTTTCTTTCTTAGTAACTTCGGTGCTTAGCGGACTGTTAGTCGCCTGGAATGGTATGTTTGGCGTACTGCTGATTGCCATCGCTATCCTCGCGGCCTCTATTGTCCACCTATGGTTCATCCAAGTTCCGGAAAAGACCGTTGTCCCCATCGAAGGCGAGGCAGCACCGGACAAGAGCGTAGACCTAAGGGGCACCATCAAACTAGTGCGCGGCGTGCCTGGGTTGATGGCATTGATCTTGTTTAGCTGCTTTAATAACTTCTTGGGCGGCGTATTTATGGCCCTTATGGACGCCTACGGCCTAGAGCTCATGAGCGTGCAAGCTTGGGGAGTGTTGTGGGCGGTGCTTAGTACTGGATTCATCTTTGGCGGCTTGATCATAGCCAAAACTGGTCTTGGCAAAAATCCCTTACGGACCCTATTACTTGTCAATGTGGTGCTATGGAGCATCACTATTCTCTTCCCACTCCAGGCTTCCATACCTTTCCTGGCCATCGGTATGCTAGTCTATATGTACCTTGTCCCCTACGCCGAAGCGTCGGAGCAGACTATCCTACAGCGAGTGGTGCCTTACGAGCGGCAAGGTCGGGTGTTCGGCTTCGCCCAGAGTGTAGAACAATCGGCCTCACCAATAACCGCCTTTGCGATCAGCCCCTTAGCGCAGTTTGTTTTTATTCCCTTCATGACGACCGGCATGGGCGTAGAACTAATTGGGAGCTGGTTTGGCGTCGGCATCAACCGCGGCATCGCCTTAGTATTTATCGTTACGGCCGTCATAGGCTTAGCCGCTACATTGCTCGCCCTGAGCTCTAAGTTTTACCGGCAGCTTACTGCACGCTATTTAGAAAAAGATGTCGCTTTGGCGCAAGGCTAAGTATGGTCCTACCTGTGACGATGACGTATGCTATTGAACCGTCAGCCAGTTTTTAAGGACTATCTTAAGCGCAGGCAGGTTTGATTGGATATCGTCAATCTCGTTAAACGTAATCGTCCCTCGAATATCCGAGTTCCATTCTATCAAGCCGCTCGTATCCTGCAATACTGGTGCACCTTTTTTATCTTCTTTACGGGTGGCGCCCATATGAAGTACGAGTTTCACCACTCCCTGTTTGTTCATAAGATTAAACGTGATCCGATCTTCGCCATCCAAGACATAACTTGGTGCATTCCACTTGATATGCTCTTCTAAGTTAGGCTCAGTTTTTAGGATAAGATCTCTTAAGGTGTCGACTAGCTGTCGTTTATCGACATCTAAGCTGTTCAAAAATTCTTCTACGGTTTTATATTTTTGCAAAGTGTTACGCAACCTTTTCGGCTAATTCAGTAAGTAGCTTAAGCGAGTCATCCCAGGCGCCTTCGTTCATACTTTTTTGCTGCACTCTTTCTTCTGGAGATAGATCTAATGATAGGTAGCCGCTTTCCGTAAAGCTCAGCCCAACGCCATCGTCTTTTGGCGCAAGTACAAATTCAACCCGGGTACTGTTTCCTAGCTTTGGCTCTATATCGGCTGTATCAGGCACAAATCTAAATGCGAATGTATGGAGTGGCTCCACAGCTTCAATCACACCTAAATACTTGCCGTGTTCATCCCAGCTAAAGCTTATTTTTCCATCGACTCTCAAATCAACCTCGGCGCCACCGAATGCGTACCACTGTTTGATATTCTCAGGTTGGGTTATACAACTCCACACGCGTTCTGCAGAGGCATTAATTCGTATTGATCGTGTAATAGTATCTTCTTCCATGGGCATTATTATAACAAATGATTTCGATTACATCATTGCTTATCATTCATAAATAACACAAATTTGTGTTATTTCAGTTATTTATATATACTCGTAGTATGAATAGAGATAAAGTACTTACATTCGCCGATCACGTTGGACGCTTTTATGCACAACGGTACGCCTTTCCGCCTGTCACCGGACGGGTTATCGGCTATCTGGCGGTATGCGAACCTATGCAACAAACGATTAACGAGATTGCCGATACGCTACTAACGAGCCGCAGTGCGATTAATAACGCAATGAAGCAGCTTGAAGTACAGGGACTTATAAGCCGCACGCGCCCTGCTGGATCGCGTTCAGATTTGATTAGCTTTAACCCTGATGCCTGGAAGAATTCAGGTTTCGACCCAAGTGAATATATCGAAATGGCGGCGTTGATACGCGAAGGCCTTGAAATTCTGGACAATAAACCTTCGACAAGGCGGGAGGCGTTAGAATCATCTGTCTCGTTGAATGAGTATTTGGCAGAAAGGCTACCTGTCATATACAAAGAATTTACCGCCTACCATCAGCAGAAACAGAATGATAAGAAAAAATAAGGAGGATACCGTGGGAGAAGCGATTACAGTTGCGGGGCTTAAGAAATCTTATGGCAATAATGATGTACTAAAAGGCGTTGAGTTCGCCGTTGGAAAGGGAGAAATTTTTGCACTTCTTGGTAGCAATGGCGCTGGTAAAACAACTATTATTAATATCTTAACCACACTCACTAAAGCTGATGGTGGTACAGCCACTGTTGGAGGATTTGATGTGTTAAGGGCACCTGATAAGGTGCGCTCGTCTATCAGCCTTACCGGGCAGTTCGCAGCAGTTGACGATATACTTACAGCCCGTGAAAATCTTGAACTAATTAGTGACCTTAGACACATTGACAGCCCTGCGCAAACAGCCATCAACCTACTCAATAAATTTGATTTGACCGAGGCCGCCGACAGGCGTGTGGCCACCTTCTCTGGCGGTATGCGTCGTAGGCTAGATATTGCTATGAGCCTGATCGGCAACCCGTCAATCATATTCTTGGATGAACCGACTACAGGCCTGGACCCAGAAGCCCGTAATGATATGTGGCGGACTATAAAGCAGCTAGCCAAGAACGGTACGACAATCTTTTTAACCACACAATACCTCGAGGAGGCCGATGAACTGGCAGATACGATCGTACTGTTACATCGTGGAAAGATTGTGGTAAGCGGTACGGCAAACGAACTCAAGAAACTCGTTCCAAGTGGTTCGGTGGAACTTACGTTCCATAACCAAAAGCAATTAGGAGCTGCTATGAGCGTCTTGCGAGAGCGGTTCGAGGTTACTAGGAGCGATCAAAACAATCTAGTCCTCATCGTTACCGCTGACGCTGCGTCACAGATTGCCGAGCTTTTTGTACAACTTCGCGACGCCAAGATTGAACCAACTAACTTTTCGCAAAAGACACCCACGCTGGACGACGTATTCTTTAAGATTATTGGCGATAAAAAGGAGGAAAAATAACAATGCACACCTTTAAAGACACGTGGACGATGACTAAACGGAGTTTGCGACATATCGTACGCAGCCCCGATACGATTATCACGGTAGTTATTACACCTGTCGCAATTTTACTGATGTTCGTGTATATACTCGGCGGAGCACTTGGCACGCAAACCGGAGCGGTAGAATATATTAACTTTATCACGCCAGGAATAATCATACTGACTATAATTAGTGGCATCGCCTATGCCGCATACCGCCTAAGCAACGATGTGCAGAAAGGCATCATCAATCGTTTCCGCACTATGCCGGTCGCACCTTCATCTATTCTTGGTGGGCAAGCCGCTTCTTCAACATTATCCAACCTGTTGTCTTGCTTGCTCGTTTTGGCAGTCGCATTCGTCATTGGCTTCCGTTCTGATGCAGGATTGCTAGAGTGGCTATTGTTTACAGGGCTGGTTGCCTTATTTACGCTTGCAACGACGTGGATGGCAATATTCTTTGGCTTATTGGCCAAATCGGCAGAAGGCGCAGGTTCATTCAGCTACATATTAATGCTACTCATCTTTATTAGCCCGTCGTTCGTTCCGACTGATTCAATGACGCCCGTCCTGCGTGGCTTTGCCGAGAACCAGCCGCTTACTCCGATAGTTGAAACAATGCGCTCATTGCTTAACAATGGCACGGCTGGTGACAGCTTATGGATTGCCCTAGCCTGGAGCGTAGGCATCTTAGTAGCGTTCTACTTTGCATCGCTCCGGCTTTACGCAAAAAGAACTATATAGTTAAACTATCTAGCCTTCTACCTTTACTTCGAATCCACCATACGCCATTTTCTTCATGTCAACGGGCGAAACGAAGTCACTTTGCTCATCGTAAGTTTCTTCCATCTCAGCCATCACTTTTTTGTTTACTTCATCGCGATGCTCCTTCGATTCAAAAATAATAAGCGAGAACCACACGTTCTCATCATTAGTTGCACCGGTCATTTCGGAGAAATGGCGTGATTTCTCGTCGCCCATTTCTTGCTGCTTTAAGTCGTCGCCCCTACATTCAAAGTATTGGAGAGCACCGTGCTTCATCCAAGAATCTCGTCCTTGTTTTGCCATTTCTTCGTACTCAACTTCTTTGCCTTTTGGTACTACGAGTACAAATCCATCGATATATTTAGCCATCTCAGAATCCTTTCAAAAATTAATACAATTCCTTACTAAGTTTACAACATTTAAAAGAGACCGCCGTAGTGGTCTCTTTTAAATGTTCGCCCTTAATGGTCCTAGTAAGCTTTTGTGGCGCCGTCTTCGACTGCTTTTTCGGCATTCGCCTTAGACATCATTGCACAAACAGTAGTTCCACACTTTTCGTGCTTGCCTTTGGCCATGAAGCCACCGGTTTTAGTTTGGACTATCTCTGGCCCTGACAATTCAACGCCTTTTTCTTTGCATTTAACACAATATCCTGCAACCATGTCTATCTCCTTTTGAATTGATTGTTATTGTATACCTTGTTTCATTGGAACGTCTGCCTAGTATATACCTACCGTACAGGAAAAGGATACCCAAGTGTCAAATAGCTAAGGTCTTTACTGGGAGTCTGCCGTATATTATTACCGAAGGCTGATGAGCGCAGTAATGAAAAGTAAGCTTAATGAGCCAATCTGCAGTGTAAATTGTCATAAGCATAACTGGAACTTTTCCGCGGATAACAGACCTGACTAATAAAACAGTTGGAAGTACCAGCCAAAATACGGCACAGTAGGTGAGATAGGAAGATAATCAGAGGAGCTATGCGTTTAGCCGTTTAGGCAAGGCCAATCGTGCAATCAAGTACATTGCAAATACAAGTATAAAAGGCAGACTAAAGCTAATGAACAACTCAAGGTAATATGGAATGCTATTTGCACAATTTTTATTACAATCAATTCGACCCATGAACATTTCCATCAATCGTAAAATTGTCAATATAGCAGCAGGAGCAATGGCGCATACTGTAATCGTCCGAATAGTTTCGTATTTAAATTGCGTGCGTACAAGTATCAAACCCGGCAAGCAAAGGGCAAATAAATGACTGGCAAGCAGAATACAGATAAGAACAATTGTCGGCACTGACTTATGATATGTCAGTTGGGATGACGCTAGCCCGCTCAGCCAGAGAAGCAGTACTGACAGTACAGCCCACTGTGTACCAATGGTTGCAGTAGTTCGTTTCTTTACTTTAAGATTAGTCGCAAATTTAGATACCATCTTCTATAGGCTGATTATAGCACAGGGTTTACTTAATTTTTGATCGCTAAACAGGAATCTCGCCCTACGCTTTAAAGTACGACATGATAAAATGTTTATGACTATGCCGCAAATAACATACCCCATCGTATCAGTAAAAGATTTTAATTTGCAGCTCGGCGGCAAACAGATAGTCAGCGACTTATCGTTCGAAGTTCATCCAGGTGAGGTTTTTGCCTTACTTGGAGCTAATGGTTCAGGTAAAACTTCAACCATCCGTTCGCTTCTGAACATTTATCAGCCGACATCCGGACAACTGCTTGTTGATGGCCAACCTTATACCCCGGAGCATGCGCATTTAGTCGGTTACCTACCCGAAGAACGCGGGTTGTACGTCAGGAGCACGGTGATTGACGTCATGACCTATTTTGGCCAGCTCAAGGGCATGAGTAGCGTTGATGCCCGTCAGTTTTCGCTCGAATATCTGGACCGGGTCGGACTTGCCGATAAAGCAAAGGTAGTTATTAAAAAGCTTTCGGGCGGGCAGCAGCAGAAAGTCCAGCTTGGCGTAGCTATTATTAATCATCCCAAGCTTTTGATATTGGATGAACCGACAAAAGGCCTAGACCCTGTAAATCGAAAACTGCTGCTCGACATTGTAGAAGAATACCGGGCGAAAGGTACGGCCGTTATCTACATCACCCACCTGATGGAAGAAGTTGAGCGCCTTGCAGACCGCATACTGATTATCAAGGACGGAAAGCGCGTTGCCTACGGCACCAAGAAAGAACTAAAAAAATCGTACAACATGCAGACAATTGAAGAGATTTTCGTATCAATCTACGATGAAGGGCAGGCTTCATGAAACTCAGCCATAAACTACGCGCGGTTATCCGCCATGAATTCCTGACCATTGTAAGACAGCCTTCTTTTTGGATTTCTCTCTTTGCATTGCCTCTGCTGACCGGACTAGTCTTACTCATCGGATATTTTACGGATTCATCAGATAGCACCGATATTCAAAAGACTAAGGAAATGTCGGTAGTAGTTATAGACGAAAGCGGAATTGTACAATCGGATATTGCTACACCGTATGGTATAAAAATTGAAGACTCGAGCAAGCAAGCCGCCCTACATAATGACTTAAGGAACGGCAAGCTTGACGGCCTGATAGTGTATCCTGCCAACTTGGAGAGTACTGGCAAATACCAAGTGTTTGCCGACAATACCGACAAGGATAATGCCTCGATCCTTAACGAGCTTAGCCGAACATTAGTGCAGCAAAGCCTCTTAGTACCCTTAGAAGAAAACCAAGCCAAGCTTGCTCTAAGCGGCGGAGAAAGCACAACCCAAACGTACACTAACGGCAAACCATCAAGGGAGTTTAGCGAAAAGATCGTACCAGGAGTGTTCCTCGTCCTCTTTTACATGGTACTGATTTTTTCCGTTGGCTATGCCCTTACATCCATTTCCGAAGAAAAAGAAAACCGGTCAATTGAGATGGTGTTGAGCTATGTCAAACCGCGCACCCTCATCCTTGGCAAATTAGTGGCGATTATTCTGGTGACGCTATTTCAATTAGCGATCATTAGCATGCTGGCAGCGGTGGCATTCTTTATTGCCAAATCTTTAGGCAACAGTTTGTCGCTACCATTCAGCCTCAACGACCTGACGTTCGTGCCATTCGAGATACTTATTGGTGCCAGCTTCCTGATATTCGGTTTCATCTTCTATGTAGCCCTGATGGCAATGATTGGTGCGATCTTCCCGTCCTCTAAGGAAGCCAGTGGATTTTCGACAGTATTCTTTATCTTGCCAGCGGTACCATTCTGGGGATTGAAGGCAATTACCGACCAGCCCGATAGTGTGTTTACACAGATACTCACCTATTTCCCAGTCACCTCCCCTACCACCATACTTCTGCGCAACGCCACGGGCAACCTCAGTGTGGTCGAGGGCTTAGCCTCACTGGTTATCCTTATCGTTTCGACTGCAATCGTCGTGTACCTTGCAGCCAAAGCCTTCCGACTGGGCACGCTTGAATATACCAACCGCATCAAGTTCAGTGCACTCCTAAAGATGTAAGCCGCCTCCAATACATTAATCGAAGATTCTAATCTACACGAGTTTTGTACAAGAAATACAGCGGAACTGCGATCAATGGCACCATTAGCGCCAAGCCCGGATATAATAGTGGTAATAGGATTTCATTTGGTTCGTAGCTTCCCTTCAGTAGCGTAGTAACCGTCCCAATAGCGACAAGTGCGACCGTTACCAGCATAATGACATGACATATGGCGAACAGCCAGTCTATTGCAATATTCGGTTTCTTGGAACGTTTTATGTAGAAGAGGTATATATAAAGAATTGCCCTGATAATGAATACGCCGCCAAATATCATGAGCGGAGCAAACACCGTCCTGGCAACATCTACTAACGCAGAGCTATATAGCCACATAAAGTAATTTATCCCCAGTATAAGAAACGTATGGGTTACTTCCCAAGTGGCGTGCAGGTATTTACCCCCTTTATCGAGTGGTTTGCCTATTCTCCTGAACGCAATATAGACCTCAACCAAGAACATCGGCACGTAGGCGAGTATCGGAATTACCACAAACCAGATTGCAGGCATTAGAGCACGCCCTTAGTCGGTTTAAGTTTGCCTTGTTTTTTGAAGAGGAGCCATAGTGCAACTGAGGTTATGACAAATAGCACAATAAATAAAACCGGGAATATATGCCCCCAGCTCCCCACCTGCCCAGAGAACGCTTGGGATGTCCGCATGTAGCCATTCACCACAAATGGCTGGCGGCCGAACTCAGCAACCATCCAGCCGAGTTCAATAATGACAATTGCAATCGGACCAAGTGGTAGTAGCATCAGTAGCATCGGCCTTTTGTAACGCCACTCCCGTAATTTGGAGTGCAACTTTTTAAAATGTAAGACGGTGAATAGAATCGAAACACTAGAAATAACTGCAACGAGCAGTAGTTTTGATTCAAATAGAACATTTACAAACAACATAGGCCAGGTTTCCTTGGGGAAGTCTTGCAATCCCTTCACTTCGGTGGACGGAGAGTCGCCGGCTAGAACACTCAGCATATTAGGGATGCGGATGCCGCCTTCGACCGTTCCATCTTCACGCCAGTGCCCGCCAATGATATATGGTGCGTGCGTTCTCGTTTCTTCATTCAATTCGATCGCCGCAAACTTACGCGGCTGAGATTCTGCAAGGTACTGGGTCTGGAAATGCCCCATCCCGGCTGTCACGGCTACAAAAAACACTGCGGTCGCCGACAAGCGAAACATAATTTGCTTCACCGCAGCCTGATCTTTGCCAAGAGGCTTATACCGCAGCATATAGAATGCGTACACCCCAAGTACGCACAAAATAGTAGCCAAGTAGTAGCCAGCTACCGAGTGGCTAATCATATAAAATGCAGTCTTGGTAAACAAATCTCCAACCGGGTTGTTGGTCTGCACCACGCCATCAACAACAGCAAGTACCCCTGGATTTTGCATCCAGGCATTGCCAAGGGTAATGGCGAACGCCGAGCCAAACGAGCCAATAGCTACCGGCAAGCCGATAAGCCAGTGCTTCCAACCTTTTATCTTGCCCCATGTCGTCACATAGAACGCTAAGAAGACGGCCTCTATCATAAAGGTGTAACCTTCCCAGCCGAACGCAAGTCCTAATATCGGGCCGCCAAACTCAATCAAGTTACCCCACATGAGCGACATCTGTATGGCCACTATAGTGCCCGATGCCACGCCGGCAACCACTAAGATTATCGTGGCATACGACAGACGTCTTGCGTGCTCAATTATCAGCGGGTCTTTTCGTCGTAAGCCGAGCTGCTCTATGAGCAATATCACTAACGGCAGCCCAACCCCAAATAGGGCGAAGATAATGTGAAAAGCTAAACTGTCGGCCATGAGAGCACGAGCCGCATCTGTACTCAATTCCATACTTCTTATGATAACAAATATACAACGATATTTTTAATAAGTCAGGAGCCTGTTTAGCCTTGCAACAGAGCCTTCATCGACTCATAGCTGTTGTTACCTTCTCGGTTCCATGACAAGGTGTAGCCGAATGGCTTATTTCCGAGATCGAGTGGATCGACAAGTTTGATCACACTCACGAACCGAAGGATAGGGACGCCCTTATTATCTAAACTTACGTCATTAACGGAGAAGGATTTAACTTCAAACCGGCCTTCGTACGAGTGAGTAGTCCTTAGATTTTCGCTTATTGCACTGGCAATAGTCTGTCCTGGCTTGACCCTTTCACCAATTGGAACACTATCCATACTTGAGTATGTTAATGTGGCCGCCTTGCCGTCAATCATCGTATACAAAATAGGCTTGTAAAAGATTTTATACTTTAAAGGTTTTTGAAGCGGTAGGCCTTTAAAAGATCCGCTATCGACGTCTGGCATAGCCGCATCGAACGTTGCCCTCGCCAGCCTCTCCCAGTTTGGATAGAATGCCTTAAACTTGTCTGTCGTACACTGAATATATATCGAGTCAACATCCTCCTGGATTGGAATCAAGCTGTACGCACTATGGGAGGCGATCCTGGCAAGCAGCGTCAGTAACCACTCGTTCTTCTCTTCTGTCTCAAAAATATCATGGAATACCTGGCTATCATCACTAAATGAATATTCCAGCTTATAGATTTCCTTTTCTGTAAATGAGGCGGGTGGTTTTGATGATATACCAAATTTACGGACAGCTTTTATAGTCTTGAGGTTCAGGTTTGGAATAACCGCGTTTATTTGCTTAAATGTTTCGCCAGGATGGCTATTATGATCAAACCAAAGCAGTTTTCCAATTTCGTCTAAGCCACGGGTAACGCTTGGATCTTCTCCATCTGCCTGCAGTACGGCAACTTCAACCGCAGCAAGTTTTACTCCGGTAAAATCTTCGACTATGTGAATATTCGCTTCGGAAATATCTTTGTCATTAAAGCCAGTTTCGAGGAGAGGGGTATTCATCTGTAGCCAGTATAGCAAAAGAGGCCTCCATGCCTGATGGCAGCAGGAACGAGTTAACCAGGCAGTTCGCCAGTCACAGCCCTATACAACGCCCTGAATGTAAACGCCGTAACGCTATCCCCGTATGCTTCTACACCTTCAAGTGTCTTTGGAATCTGAACAATACTGCCAGCAACTTTCATATTCAGCTCAGTAGCTGCACCAATAGCTACATGGAACAAACTCACGTGTCGTATTACTGGCTCGCCGCGCCTATTTTGGCTAGGGAAATCACCGCTTTCAATAAGCTGCAAAGGTCCAATGACGCGTAGGTCGAGTTCTTGGTCAAGCTCTGCCCGTATAGCATCATAGGGCGTTTGGTCGGGCTCGACATGGCCGCCGAATAGTCCCGCCCTGCCAGAGTGCGCAAGTTGACCGGGCATGTCTGGACGACCCTCAGCTAAAAAACTATCGGGTGTTTCGATGATTGCAACAGCGCTATCGCCTGCCCTAGGAATTTCTGCCATAGCTATAATTTGTTAATTATTTTATAGCTTTTAAGCGTCAAGGCGGTCAAAACGTATGTATAATGACCGATCTTCGCCGAATATTTGTACTCTACGTTACCGATTTTATCCTTAAGGGACAGGAAATTCCCGGATGAGACTTCGACATACGAGTCATCATCAGCGTCATCAGGAATGGTGAAGTTGGATAGCTCCTGCTTCTTGGACGGTTCCTCGCTTAGCGGCCCAAGATCGCCTTCGTCACCACACTGCAAAAGCACCGAACCAGTAGTAGTCTCGACTATAATCGCCCAACTGTCGTAGTCCAGGTCTGTGTAGATTACAATCTCTTTCCACGTGCCAGCACCCTCGAATAGGTCGAGATATTGTTGGAGTTTCCATCCACGACTAAAAAGATCGTAATCTTCTTCGTAACTAATATCAGCCGGTGGCTCATCCCTGAGCGTGATAGCCACATCGTAGCGTTGGATGGCTGCGCCTTTTTTATCCTTAACCGTATCGCGCAGCTCAAGCTTTCCATAGCTGAACGTGCCGTCATAGCCTAATGCGTCGTGGAGCTCTTGGGCGATGCCTTCGTGAACTGTTTGCCCTGGCATAATCCGGCCAGCCCACTCTGCCGACTCGCCCGTCAGTGTATATTGACGCCAATCCCGTCTAAAGTTTATCGTGGGTACGAAGAACAATTTGCCTTCCGCTTGCGCAAAAAGCTCACTAATTCTTTCGTATTCTTTATCAAGAGTGACTCGTTGGAAAGTCGCAGAGCTATCGTTGCGCAGAGCTTCGATATTCTTACCTAGTTCGTCATATATAGACCGCCAGTCAACTTGCGTCTCATCATTCGACTCACGGCACCATTTCATGGCTGCAAAACACATGTTCCAAGCGATTTCTAGCGTCAAAATATCCGACTGATGTGTGTATGCCAGCTTGATGATGTTGTAGGCAAGGTGGTCAGGGTAAGTTATGCGGTTCATACTGGAATTATATCAGACTATTATAACTGATCTTCGTCAATGAGAGGCACGATGTCTATGATAACTTCTTCGTAAGGGTGCGAGTCTTTGAGCGCCTGGATGACTTGTTTGGCAATAGTACGGTCACAAACAACTTCAATATGTTCTTCTTCAACTGTCTCAAGCGTTCCAGCCTCACCAATATGAGGGTTAGCCTGGTCATTAGGCAGGAATCGGCCTTGGCCTATGCTCGAAAAGCTACAAAAGCCGTAATCACCAACCCGGCCGGCTCCGGCCCTACCTAGTGCATCGCGTACTTTATCTGCATGATCTAAGGGAACGGTAGTGCTAATTTTTACTCTTTTGAATTCCATGTAATCACTATACCAAACAAACTTACATTATTTGACTATCAGTATCGCACTTATAACTCTTCGAACGCCCAGCTCAAACCTTTTAAGTAATCGTCCGGATTGTCATGTAGCTCTTTCGTAAGTTCATCACGGCTAAACCATTTAACTTGCGCAACTTCCTCTACCCGAATAGCAAACTCATTGGCGGGCTTGTCAACGACCAATGTATACCATTGGCAAAAGTAGTTATGTTCGCCAGCATAGCGCCGTTTCTTACTCCTATTGGGTCTTATTTCAATGAGGCCTATCTCTTCTTCGGCTTCCTTAAGTATATTGCTGTCATACGTCTCTCCCTCATCAACCGTACCTGCGACAGCTGGACCCCATTTGCCAGGATCGTTTCGTTTAGTCAATTGCCGCTGCGCTAGCAATATATCGCCACCTGAATTAGTCACCCATAAGGCCGCGACGCGATAGACCTCTTCCGGTAGGATTGTACTGCGATCTTTATGGCCGATAGCTTCGTCTTGGTCATCGACGATAATAGTGCGTGGTTTTGTCATAGGTTCATTTAATCACATTGTGGTGAGCAAGATGACGTTAGGCTGCTCGAGTTGACTAAAGTGTTCAATCTTAGATCAAACTTATTTGAAACCGATCTTTAGCATGATAGACTAATCGCCATGTCGAGATATCGGATAATCGTTGAAGCTACACTTACTGACCCGCCGAAGAGTCATGAATTTTCGGCTGCTATGGTTATAGCGGCCTATTTTCAATCAGATGTTATCTTCGTAAGGCCTGCTTCCTTCAAAACACCTGATTTTAGAGTCAAAGATGTGTCATGGGAATTGAAAAGTCCAATGGGAGCCAGCGCTAGGACGATCGAAAATAATATGCGAGCAGCTCGTAAGCAATCTGTGAATATCATTATCGACTTAGGGCGTATAAAGATGCATCAGCAACAATCTATAGCTCGGATACATTATTTTCTGTCAAAATCGAATAAATTCAACAAAGTGTTGATAATAACCAAATCCCGAAAAGTTATTGAAATTCGCTAGAGTTAGCCTTATAATAGCTTTTATAAAGGGCACGCAAGGTACTGTATTGAACCAAACGTGTCTTTTTTATTGGACAATAAATAATCCGCAGCTGGCCGCCTAAGCAAGATTGTCTATAACTTCGGATATCGCTTGCCGGTAATTAGACATAGAAAAGTCGTGATGCGTTTCTTTGATAATCCTAACATTAAACTTGTCCAGAGCCTTTAGATCGTCGACTATCCTGCGAAATGACGGCCATTCTTCAATCTCCAAGTCTCCGGCAAGTACGTAATTATCTTTAGATTGCATTTTTTCAACAATGCCATAGAGGGAAAGCACATCAAAAGCATCTAATTGGCGTTTGCTCCATTGGCTAAGATATCTATCATCAATTAGCGGTAAGTATTCTTTGAAATAACCACTTGGGCTACAAAGTAGCAATGATATTACTGGTCTTTGAGCCGAAACTATCAAACTCGCCATTGCGCCCAGCGAAAACCCCCACAGTGCAGCATCACCATCCGTCTTGTCGATTATACGAATCAGCCCATCCACCCAATCAGTCATCGTACGGCCATCCCACTGAGGCGAATACCTTACAACTTCATAGCCCTTATCTCGATAGGCATTAGCAATAAAGTCATATCGTCCGTCATCACTAGATTGATTCCATCCAGGACTGATGATTACTGTTTTCATCAGTCCATAGTATCAAAAAAGAGACTACCGTAGTAATCTCTTTAAACGTAAACCTATTGGCGCCGGGTAGCTTACTCGCAGGCTAAAGCTGCTCAACAGTGCCTGCAATAAAGTCTTTTAGCCACGAACTATCTTGTATTTTACCTTGCGGGACGATAAATGCTGGTTTAGCACCATCGTAGGGCGAATCTTTCACTAAGTCTTTAGCAAAATTCTCTCCGAAAGGGGTTACTTTTATAAATAAATTGCTATGGTTGATCTGACCAATGACTATATCGTTAACGTAGATAATATACTCACCCATCATAGGGCGAATACGAGCGTCCGCAACTTGCCGTACTTGAGATAGTATTTGTTCCGCTTCTTCTTTTGTAATTCTCATTTATATATGATACCAAACAAAAGACCCCTTACGGGGCCTACGTCAGAAACTATATTGTTTCAAAATCGTTTGGGTTCAATTGGAGATTACCCTTGTAACAAATCACTTTCAGTTGGGTAGAGAGTGACGTACAGACTATACCTTTGTATGTCGTTGCCCTTGTTGTCTTGTACGTAATCCGAGAAATATACATCGCGATATTCAAATCGGCCAGAGTAGTTGTAAGCACTTTTTAGCTCTGTCGCGATACCTTCTTCGAGAGACTGTCCCGGTAATATACGCCCTGCCCAATCAGCCTCTATATCTCGTCCACCGTCTTTGGTGATAATCTGAACTCTAGGCACGAAGAAAATCTTAACCGCTTGCTTGCCGTCCAAGACTAAATCGGACTTTTCCGGATAGGGCTTAGCCTCGTTACTGTAGTCATCTTCATCGCTTAGTTGTGATACGCGCCTTAATACTGAATGTATGGCATCTTGGCTTAGTCCGACCTTTTGCAATATTGGTACATCGTCCTCTACATGAAAATGATACAATAAATGATCTTCATCTTTTATAAGATTATCAGTTAGTTTATCGGCATTAATTCGAGCGCCAACTGCCGCTAACGCTTCAACCGTATCGGGTAGGTTGCCGCCGGATTGCAAATACTTGTCTGCTAAAATTTGTGGGTCAACGCCTAAAGTTATCCATTTCTCGACATCATATGCGCTAATCCAATAGCCTTGGTCAAGAAGTCCGTACATTATGCCCACTACATCGACTGAGATACCGGCGTTTTGAAATACATTGAGGTTGTTAAATACGACGATAGGTTCGACGTTATCCTTGATCTTACCCAAATCTATATTAGTTGCACCCTTTTGGAGCAAAAGGTCGTAGTTCGCAATGATATGAATATTATCCAACGCCGATACAATGTCGTCGATAGTATGGTTTTGCGTCAATAGTTCATCAAGGTTATTGATAATCTGATTTGAGTCCATATTATTTATTAACGCTTTCTTAAACCGTCTAAGCGCAGCGTATTACTGTTGTCGCTATGTGTAGTACCGCTATTTACGTGCTTATCGCCAATTTTCGGGCCCGTCTTAATAACTTTCACTAGAGCCATAGCGTGTCCATGCCCTAGCCCAAAATCTTCTTTAAGCCAAGATGCAATTTCTCCCGCTTTAGTTTCTGCAGTAACCCCCTTTTCCTTTGCAAGAGCAATGAACTCATTAGGGGTTTTGCCGGTGATTGATTCTATATTATCTAAGTAAGCTTGAAATGACATAATAGTATTGTAGCAAAATATACCTTATGGATGCATTTGACAGGTTAACTAAAATAACACAACTAACTCAACGGCTAACATAGGCATTAAGAAAAAGTTATGCTCCGATTTAGTCATGATGTATTCTTTGCGACCATACCGGTAATTTGAGCCTTTGTTTTACAGAGATAAAGTAAACGCTGATAATAACAACTACTGACCCTATGAGCTTCTCTAGTGAGTACGGTTCAGATAGTACCAATACACCCGCGATAGAAGTAAAGAATATCTGCGTATTGTTGAGTACGATTGCCTCGTTGGCGTTTATCAGGTGTACGCACCGAGCAAAAGTCTTCATGCAAGCCCAGTAGAAAAAACCTGCGAGTAGACCATATGGCAAAATATCAATAAAAATCGAGTAATTCCTTTGGGTTACAAGGAGTACGGCGACTGCGATGATAGCGCCAAGAACCAAGCGACTATCCGGCACAATACCTGGTTTCTTTAATCTCCCCATGACCTTTCTTGAAAAAGCATTCCCAAAACCAAAGAAAAGTACTGAAGCCAGAACAATCAAATCGCCCTTTTGCAAAGATATTCGGTGAAAGCCGACAATTGCTATGTATAGACCAACAAACAGCACAGCCACCCAAAACCACTGATTCCTTATATATCGTTCACCCAGTATCAGGTGCGAGAATATAGAGGTTGCAACAATCGTAGTCGTGATTAAGAGCGCCGCATTCACTGTCGAGGTAAAGTTAAGTCCAAAAGTAAATATACTTACTGCCAAGAAGCCAGCGACAGCGAGAACAACGAATGTCTTGAAGTTTGAGCGAACCGTCTCTAGGCTTTCACTGTCCCATTTATAGACAAGCGAGCAAAATGCGAAGACCGCTCCCATCACCGCAAAGAACATACTGTACTGAAATGCTGTAATGTCGTAATGGGTGTAGATGTATTTGTTAACCGTTAGATAGCCAGCTACACACAGAGCCGAAACAAATCCGCTCAGTACACCCATCCTATTCGATGTTTTATTCATTATTTCAATCATATCAAAGAAGTTAATTAGAACCTCTTTTAATACACTAGTCGACCGCGAGTAAGATTCTTACAGCTCTTCGAACGCCCAGTTCAAACCTTTTAAATAATTGCCTGGATTGTCACGTAATTCCTTCGCAAGCTCATCTCGGCTAAACCATTTGACTTGCTCAACTTCTTCTACCTGGATAGTGAACTCATCGGCGGTTTTATCAATGGCTAACGTATACCATTGGCAAAAGTAGTTATGCTCGCCTGCATAGCGACGTTTCTTACTCTTGATCGTCCGTATGTTATTAAGACCAATCTCTTCTTCTGCTTCTTTACGGATATTACTATCGTACGTTTCGCCCTCATCAACTGTACCCGCGACAGCTGGCCCCCACAGGCCAGGATCATTTCGTTTACTCAATTGTCGCTGTGCCAGCAATATATCGCCGTTTGAATTGGTTATCCATAAGGCGGCGACGCGGTAGATTTCTTCCGGTAAGATTGCGCTGCGATCTTTATGACCTATAACTTCGTCTTGGTCGTTGGTGATAATGATGCGTGATTTTGTCATGTAATTTTCTCGGCCATAAGATACTGAAGCATTGCAACATTCTGCATTGGAGTCCCTCCAGAGCGAAATACCGTATGGTGTCGTCGTGGCAAAGAGGCGCCTTCAAAGACCTCCTTCATAGTCACGGCTTCTTCCGGCATAATCAGGGCCTGCTCCTTGGCCTGTATTAGATCTGATTCTCGTTCAAAGCTGTTAGTCCAGTTCACTAATATCGCCGCATCGTTATATATCTCAAGTGCCGCTTCATTCTTATCGCTAAACAACGAAATAAAAGCGCCTTCTTTTAGCTTCGCAATGTCGTTTTCCAAAAGTACCGGCTCGCGAGAGCTTGTATGCATAAAGATGTAATCATACGATGCAATGTCAGGAGCTTCTACATATTTAGCCTGAACGCTAATTCCCTTTGCCGTACTTTCAAAGGCAGGCTTGCCATCCGAGGTATTTTTGTAGTCGACGGAAGTTACTCCAGGGAAATATGCCTTTAGGGCGCGAATTGACCATTCGGCCACAACTCCGGCCCCAATGTACAATATGCGCTTCCCAGCAGGATCGCGCTTGAGTGCATCGAGAGCAAACGCGTCCATGAGGCCGGTGCGTACCCTCACATATTCCGTGTAGTCGAGCTGCAAGATTAATTTCCCGTCATCAAACACCTGCGCTCCCTGCGGTGCTGCCTTTGATTTTGCGTCCCATGGACTCACGACAAAATAATAAGTTGGTGGCCTGTCTTCGTGAGGTTCGTAGATATAGAAAAAGAGAAAATCGGCCCCATCGAACTCTTTGATGACAAGGTCCATCACATATTTATCTTGATTCAGCAGGACTTGTTTTAGATTAGCTCCGAGTGTTTTTAGATCGATATTCATAGACAAATAATAGCAAAAAGAGGCACGTTTGCCGCTTTAATAATTTCGCGGTGCAGCTGGCGGACATATTTAAAACTATTTCCAAGGAGAGGCGGGATGATGCCAAGCTACTCGAATTAGCTAAAACCTTCAACCTTAGATCTGACTTATTTGACATCAATTCTTAGCATGATAGACTAATCGCCATTGATGAAATATGAAGTCACTATCAAAACTGACATTACTGATCGCCCAAAAGACCATGAGCTATCTGCGGCTCTTATTCTCGCTAATTATTTTAAGCGGGATGTTATCTTCTTACGACCTCAGTTTGATAAAACGCCCGATATTGAAGTTGCCGGTGTACATTGGGAGATCAAAAGTCCACGCGGCGATGGTAAGAAAACAATCGATAACAACTTTAGGGCAGCACGCAAGCAGTCTCTGAATATTGTTATGGATTTACGTCGTATAAAAATGCACAGGAGCAAAGCAACTGTTCGCATAAGATCCTTCTTGTCTACGCCACACAGATTCAAGAAAATACTTATCATAACCAAAGATCAAAAGGTAATTGAAATTTTATAGCTAAAATGCTAACATTATTTTATAAAAGACGTATACGGTACTGAACTGAACCAAGTGCGTCTTTTTTATTGGATACAGAACTAATGCTCTATCGCCGATTTAAGTCTATTGAGTGTTTCTTCGGTAAAAGGATTTTCAATAGTCCCTTCCGTAACCCATTCCCGGTAATTGAGCCGGCAAGAGCTTGGCGACAAATGCTTAAAATCGTACCTACAGAAATAAGTGCCTTCAGTGAGACACCTCCGGTAGTACCGGAGGCTTTATGAGTGAGGTCGTCTCAAAGACGATGCCGCCGCGAGTTTAGTGAGTTATCGTAGGTGTTGTGTTGTCATGTTTCAGAACGAACCAGCTGT
>Ga0114940_10000192_pt1 | contig 36235 bp, 39 predicted proteins | sample ColdCreekSource_FD_87195 | JGI IMG/M metagenome (GOLD analysis project Ga0114940, IMG submission 87195) | Groundwater microbial communities from Cold Creek, Nevada to study Microbial Dark Matter (Phase II) - Cold Creek Source | ecosystem: Environmental > Aquatic > Deep subsurface > Groundwater ...
CATGAGATATTGACAGTAATCCAAACAGGACATTCTATTTGCCATGATTTGACATTAACTTGTTTGCTCTTACCTAATCAAATTTTTCTTTTGCGTAAGTCCTAAAGATAATGGACTTGATGTCGAACTAATCAGTTCGATCGGCGGACAAAAAATCATGAATGCCTTAGCCAAAGGCGAAGTAGATATTGGTTTTTCTAATGTTGCTTCTACTATCTTTGGTTTCGATGATGGATCTGAATTTGTTTCCATTGTTGGCGGTGCAATGCAAGATAAAACTTGTCCCGTCCATGCCATTTTCGTCCGTCAGGATAGCACGATTCAAACAGTAGCAGATTTAGTCAATACCAAAATTGCTGTCAATACTAACCGTGCGATCGATGAAGTAATGGTACCGCCATTATTAGTTAAATATGGAGTACAACCAGTCGGGTTACAATTCATACCAATTCCCTTTGCTGAGATGATTCCCGCACTCAAACGAGGTGAATTAGATGCGATCCGTCGAAATCGAACCGTTTGTTGCTATTGGCAAAGCAGACTCGCAATTACGTTTGCTTTCCTATAACTACATCGAACTGCAACCAGTCACAGAAATATCTAGCATGGTAACGATGAAACCTTGGCTGGAAGAAAATACCGAAGTAGTATCTGCATTTCGACAAGCAATTATTCGTGCTGCTGAGTTTGCCAAAAAATATCCACAAGAAACGAAAGAAATTCTGGTACGTTATGTACCTCTAAGTAAAGAAATTCTCGATCGCGTTGTCTTACCTGGTTTTATTCCTGGTTCGCTCAATCCAGTTTTGTTAGACGAAACGATCAAACAAATGAGAAAAGCAAATTGGTTGAAAACTGAGTTTAATGCCGAAGACTTAATTTGGAATCATCAAGCTCATTGAGGCAGAAAATTTTCATCTAAAACTTGTTCGAGACTATATAAGTTTTCTGGCATCTCCAAACCAGTTTTTAAACGAGCAATTTTGCTAGCTCTTTGATTAATAATTCCCCATCGGGCAATCAAATGATTTTTAAGATTGGTGCTGAGTTTGTCAAGAAGCTGATAGCGAAAAGCAGTTATTTCTGCTTGCCAATGATTAATAGATTTATGTTCTGCTTTCCAGTACTGGCAATAAAATAAATGGGTCAATATATTTATTGCTAAATTTTCAACCGCGCTTTTTTCTCCCCTGACCAAACTTTCTAATTCCTCAATTAAGTTCTCAATATCTAACTTCTCGAAAGTGCGATCGCGTAATAATTGGGATTGTTCGATCAACCAGGCATCGTATTCAGTATCTATATCCGAACTATTCATTGCCCAAATTAAATTGAATCTTTCTAACTATTTTATCAACATCAGCAGCTTTTACACAGAAGTCAGGAATCACATCTGAGACACTTTTCAACTACTCAAATCATAACTAACTTAAGGAGATATAAACATGAAACGCTCTATTTTAGCTGGAATTTCAATGCTGGTAGTTGCGATCGCTAGCCCTTTAGGTGCTAACGCCACTTCTCAAACAACCCCATCCAATTTAGCTAATTTAGCTCGCAACGGTTATTTTCAAGAACAAGGTATTGCTAGTCATTCAGCTTTAGATACAGCCATTACTAGAGGACAAGTCAATGCGGAAAATTTAATTGAAGCTGCTGTGGAAGAAAATAGAATCGCTCCTGAAACAGGTATGGCGAAGCTGACTCCTAACTTTCGAGAACTTGGTTCTCACGTTTCCAACCTCTGCATGGTAGAGGAAATGAATTATCCTTACCCCGTTAGCTTTTTAGAGCTTACCGATGAATCACTAACAGATTCGGCTGCTATTGAAAAACTTTTACGCAATTTTGTAGCTAAGTGGACTCCAGAAAGAGATATGCAGTTTGTCCAAATTCGCGATCGCCTGGCGATAAGTGCAGAATATTCTCGTTGGACTCGTGCAATGGCACGAACTTGGCAGATGATTTATCGCGAACCGATTCGTTATGAACTATTTGCATTGACTCAGCCAACGTTATTAGTGATTGGATTAGAGGATCGAATTGCTCTGGGAAAAAATTATGTAACTAATTACAAAAAAATAAGCATTGAAATTAATTAGTGGAGAAAAATAATGTCAAAACAAAAATGGGTTTTAAAAGGTTCGATCACATTTTTAGTATTAGTTACACCTGTCACCCTCATTACTCAAAAACTAATCGCATCTCCTAATAACATTCAAACGCAATCTGCCTCTGCATCCCAAACTCCAAAGGTAGGACAACTAGAAACAGTAGCAGAATTAAATATTACTCCTGGAAATGTCACTGCATCGCAAGATGGACGAATATTTGCCAGCGTTCACGGAATGCGACGCGGATCGGCACAATTGATTGAAATTCAACCAGGTACTAATAATTGGCAGCCTTTTCCTAATGCTGAATGGAATGGAAAACCAGGAAGATAGATAATTGATTACTGATTACGGAACTGAGTGGATATATTAATTTTTGAAAAATTTATCTAAAACCAAGTTGACATAAATTAAAAAATCATTCATGATAGTAGAAGTGAGGCAAACTCGCGGGTGTAGCTCAGTGGTAGAGCGTCACCTTGCCAAGGTGAATGTCGCGCGTTCGAATCGCGTCACCCGCTTTTAAACCGAAGTAACTATGATAATCTTTGGGTTTTATTAAAATTGGATTGGGAAATAGAAATTTAAGAGTAGGTAGTAATATATTTAGTCTTATAAATAGTTGAAAAATCTATCTTTAAAACCAAATTTTTATGAACTCCAGTGCGTCCCTACAAAACACAAAAAATCGACTTAAGTAGCGAATATCCCTGTCCCTGTAGAAGAAAAGGTAATTTAAAGCCAATAGTACTTACGGAAGCTTTGGGGTGCGATCGTTGCCAACAAATTTTTGTAGTCAAAGAAAACAATCAGGTGATTGAGCAACTGGCATCAATATACCATAAGAAATCCTGGCGATGGACGGGCGATCGTTGGAAAAAGGCTTATGGTTCCTGGACATCAAGTTCTTTATCAGCAATGTTAGCATTGACAACTTTTTCAGCCATATCAGCAGTGATTATTTTGCCTTTACTGTTGCGTTGGCTAACTGCACAGAGTATTATTCTGTGGGCAATAGTTCTCTCAATACTAATTATACTGCTGGTACTAATGTTGCTAATAATTTATCGGCATTAATCATAAAAAAATGCAAAGTTCATCGGATCAGGTGCTGACCATAGTTAAAAAATCTCACAAAGCTGCCGAGCGGTTAGCAAGTACATCGGGATTGAAGCGAAGACACGGTGTAATGATGTTAGCTGAAGCGATGGAAAGTAGTTTTGATGAAATACTAGAAGCTAATACTTTGGACTTGGAAATGAGCCGTGAAATGGCAGTTCCAGAGCCAATTGTTGATTGGTTAAAATTAACTCCAGAAAGACTGGAAACAACTGTAGATATTTTAAAACAGTTGGCAAAATCCGCTGATCCGACTAGAAGATTAATTAATGCTCCCTATCAGTTAGAGCCTTATTTAACCTACTGTAAACTTATTCCTTTAGGGACAATCGCCCTAGTTTATGAAGCTTTTCCAGAATTGGCAGTGATTGCAGCAGGAATGTGTTTGAAAACAGGAAACAGTCTAATTACTAGAGGCTGTAGTACAGCTAGCAACTCTAATCAAACTATTGCGAATATCTTACAAAAAGCTTTGGCAGCTACGGATTTACCTCAGGGTTGTCTAGAATCCATTTCTCCTGATTTAGGAATTTCTATTCAGGAATTAGTAACCCAAGACAGATATTTAGACCTAGTGATTCCCTATGGTCGTCCTAGTTTAGTTCAACAGGTAGCAGAACAAGCTACTGCACCTGTTTTGAGAACTACAATGGGTAACTGCTATTTATATTGGTCTACTAGCGGCGATTTGGAAATAATCCGCAACGTCATTGTTGATAGTCATGATAGTGAACCAGATGCAGTAAATGCGATCGAAAAAGTCTTAATTCACAAAAATATCAAAGCATCTGTATTGCAGTCTTTATTCAACACTCTTCAAGAACAGGGATTTAAACTAAGAGGAGACGCACCTTTAGTTGAACAATTTCCCGAATATTTAAAGCTGATGAAATCTGGAGAATGGAGAAGACCTTATTTGATCAAAGCGGTTGCTTTTCACTACATCGATAACTTGTCCGAAGCTGTATCTTGGATTAATCACTATAGTAGTGGTCATGCCGATTGTATTGTTACAGAATCTTACGAAGAAAGTCGTCAATTTGTTCAAAGAATAGACAGTGCTTTAGTCTATATCAACACTTCTCCTAAATTCTTGCGCAATCCTGATGGTAGCGAAGCAGTTTTTCTGGGAATGTCTAATCAAAAAGGCTCGCGTCAGGGATTGATTGGTGTAGAAACTTTTACTGCGGTTAAACAAATAGTTCAAGGATAATTATTGAGAAGGAAGTTATGTCAATTCATCCTCAACCTATCGAACCCCAACCAGGACAAGAATCCGTCTGGGATTATCCCCGTCCACCCCGTTTAGAGCGATCGCCGAAACAGGTTAAAGTAATCTTCAATGGCGTAACCATTGCCGATAGCCATGACACTTACCGTGTCTTAGAAACTAGTCATCCCCCGGTATACTATATTCCACCAGAAGATATCCAGGGAGAATACTTGCAGCAGACAACGCCCCAAAAGTCATTATGCGAATGGAAAGGATTTGCTAACTATTACACTGTGATCGTAGGGGAGCAACAAGTGATTAATGCTGCCTGGTATTATTCCCAACCGACTGCTGAGTTTGGGGCAATTAAAAATTATGTAGCTTTCTATCCAAGCAAGATGGATGCTTGTTATCTTGATGATGAGCCAGTCCAGGCTCAGCTAGGAGACTTTTATGGCGGTTGGATTACCAGCGATATAGTTGGCCCGTTTAAGGGCGATGTAGGTACTTGGGGATGGTGAGGTAGCAAAAGTTAAAAGTTAAAAGTTAAAAGTCAGAAATACTTATGAAAGCTTGGTTAGTTAGTGTAGCGATTTTATTTGTTTTAGCTGAATTTAGTCTGTGGGTTAAAAATTTCATGTTACCTTTGCCGATTTATATTTTGGCCGGGGCTTTTTTGGCGATCGCATCTAACTATGAAAAAGGAATTGTAGCTTTGTTTCGACAACAAGCTGTCTCTACACCATTGGTCATAACCCAAACAGCTACCTTAGTAAATCAAGTTGAAATTATAGAGTCTAGTAATTCTGAACCATCAAGTTTACCTGCTTCTAAGCAACCAATGACCAATGATCAATAATGACCAATTAAGTAACTCTACCAAAATACAGTCTCGGTTGCGAATAGCAAGTAACTTGGCTGCTAGTCGCTAGTTGCTAGTCGCTGGTTTAACTACTTATCCATTCATTTTCCTTTTGATTTGCTCCAATTCGTCATCTAGTTCCCATTTTTGGAATTCAGCTTCTAAAGGATCGCCAGCGCGACTGTATTGAGTCGAGTTAGCACCGCGATCCCAACCAACTGTACCACTGGTGTTGGCGGTAGGAGCTTTTGAGGTTGGTGTTTGGGCGGATTTGGTTTTGACTTCTTGGCGCTTTTGTTGAACCTGTTGGAGTAATTCTTGAGCTTTAAGAATACGCTGTTTGACTCCTTCCATTTGTCCCCAGATTTGATTTCCTTGTCTCAGTAAGGCGGCTTCTCTTTCTTGTGCTGCGGCAACTAAATCTGGTCTTTTAGCAGCTTGGGCTTTGCCAACTCTACTGTGCCAAGTTTGGATGTTTTCGGCGATCGCCAATATCTCATCCTGAAGACTTTTTTCTTCGAGCTGTAATTTGGCGATCAGTTTCTTAGTATCTTGTTCTTGTTCTCTAAGTTGTTCTTCAATTGCCTGCAATTCTAGATGAGGATTGTTGCGTAAAAATTCGTCGAGTCGCTCTTCTAGAAATTGATTAATATCGTCGAATAAGCCCATGTTATTTTTTTACATACTTAGTTCATTCATATCTTAGAACGTTTCTCCCACAGCAACAGAGCGTACTTGTCCTTGATAGCTGATTTCGGCTTTTTGATTGGTTACAGATTCTAAAATCCAACCGCTATTGCCAATTTCCTCCCTCAGCCAAATGCGTTCAGTTGCACCTTTAACTTTAATCAAAGCAGCAGATTTGTCTCCCAACTCTAGTATGCCAATTAAAGTATGATTAATTGCCGGCTGGGCGATCGCAGATGAGACGACAGGGGTTTCTTGAGGTGATGGAGTATCAGCTAAAGGAGTAGGCGCGGGAAGTGGCGGCGGTGCTGGTATTTTAGTTACTGCTCCCGGGTCGGGAGTCGGCTGAGGCAGAGAATCTACAAGTGATTGGGGTACAGTGGGTAAGGTGGTTGCTATCTGAGGTGTAGCAGGAACTGCGGTGGTTTTTGTATATACCGGCACATAGACAATTTCGTCATCCCTGTCACTATTTTGATTGCCTTGCGTTTGACGATCTATTGTAGAAAGAGATCGTTCCATGTAGTCAATAAAATCGGCATCGGATTTAGATATAGATATTTGTTTTTCACCAGTTAGCATGGCAAAGATTTTTGTGCCTTGATGCCCAAAAAGCCACCACCAAGCGAAAATAAAATAGCTACAGGAAAGAGCAAATAATATCTTCCCTAAGTAATTAGGTTTTTGTGGCGAATAATGAGCTGCTTGACTTTGGGAATCGGCAAATCTAACTATTTCTGATAAATTTAAGTTGTAAGAATCTGAGTTAGGCTCTAGTTTATACCATTGAGTGTCTATGGTTGAAGTGGCAGCAGGTGAGGCGACCATAGAGGAAGTAGCACTGGCTGTTTCTACGGGGGAAAAGCCCAAGCTCTCATCTCTAACTTGGGGTATCTGTGCTGCTGAATGTTGCTTCTGATTAACAATTCGATCCGTGTCGATCTTCTCAGCGTCCAGCAGTTGTGCTTTATCTAGTTCACCAGATAAAGTGAGGCTATGGATAAAGGAAAACTTTTCGATTACTTGCTGATGACTTGCATCCCTTAACATGGAGTGTTTAGCCAGCGACTAAATTAACTCATCTAACATAAGTCTGTTATTTAGATACTCACCATAGTATTTACCCATAAATTTAGCTTGGTTCTTTGGCTAAGCGTTAGTGTAAATACTTAATTGCAGCATCTATAGTTATTTGACTGATTGGTGCAGGAATCATTTCACCGCGAAAATCCAGTAATTGAACGATTACTAAATAAGCGATCGCAATTAAGATAGAAATTGCCCCCGTAAGAACAGCGATAAACTTGCCTCGATCCATATTTTTACTCCGATTTTATCTCGTTTTACCTCATAAAATTATCCTCGATCTCTACATAGGGCGATCGAGGATAAAAAAGCAGACAATAAATATTAGGACTATTTTAAACTGAACAACTTACCAACCTGCTTCGGCTTGAGAAATAACATAGGTTGCTACGTCATCGATTTGCGCGTCAGTTAAACGACCTTTGAATGCTGGCATAGCATTTTTACCATTAATAACCTGGTGGGTAACTGCTTCTAGAGAATTCATCTCATACTTATCTAAAGCTTCTTTTTGCAGAGTTTTGGCTCCATTGATGACATTCTTACCGCCTGCATGACAAGCTGCACAGTTGGCACTAAAAATTTTAGCTCCACTAGCAGCATCTCCAGCCAATGCAGGATTGACGAAGGCAAATACAGTAGCTGTCAAAAATACCAAAAACATTGATAACAGTCTGGCAAACATGGTTTCTCCCCTTAAATCTTAAAAATGCGATCGATTATACATATTTAGCTAGATTATGAGATTCGTCAAAAGACAAGCTGTCAAACTTTTACATATTGTCAAACTTCTGTAGTAATATGAATATAAGGGATACAGCTAGTAGCTAACTCTTTGATTACTGACAAAAGTAATTTAGTTAAGCTTTAGTCTCTTTCTCGATTTTGGGAAATATCCAGTAAAAAAAATAATATTTGACAAAGAGAGTTCAACAAAATGACCAAAAAACTAAGTTTATTATTTTCCGCACTAGTATTAGTAATTGCTACCTTTGTTTTCAACGTCAATCCCGCAGCAGCAGAAACCGTTGAAGTAAAAATGGGTAGTGATACTGGAATGCTAAAATTCGTTCCTGAAACTGTAACGATTCATGCAGGGGATACAGTCAAGTGGGCTAACAACAAAATGTCTCCTCATAACGTAGTTTTTGGTGACGACGCTACAAAATCTCACAAACAGTTAGTATTTTCTCCCGGCGAAGGCTATGAAACTACTTTTAAAGAAGCTGGTGAGTATGCTTACTATTGTGAGCCTCATCGCGGTGCTGGAATGGTAGGAAAAGTTGTAGTTCAATAATTCGAGAGTATTTCCTTTACCATAACCAAAATTTAAAACAACCAAGGGGAGAGCAATCTTTAATTAAATAGATGCCTCCCCTCTTTTAATTGGCAGTTAAATTGGAGTGTCATGCGATCGCTTGTGATGTCTTAAGACGTAAAATAATCAGTATAATACGTAATAAAATGGTAAAATTATCGCCAGAAGAGCTTTCTAGAGCTAGAAAAAATAACCTTTCACCTGAGAAATACGCTCACCTACGAGCAGAAGCAAAAGCTCCCTACAAAGGCTTGAGAAAGTTTTTCTATGTTGCTTTCGGTGCATCAGGTTTGATCGGTGCTTTGGTATTTTTAGCGAAACTAGCAGCAGGAGAAGATATCGCCTCTACTTTCCCCAATTTTATGCTGCAAGTAGGATTAGTTGCCTTGATGGTTTTTCTATTTCGCTGGGAAATTAAACAAGAAGATTAAATTTCCCAATCACTAATCACTGAATTTACTCCTCTTCAAAGTCGCCGTCTTCATCTGATCTTGATGCTGATCGAGTAACCGAATTAGCTGAGACAGTAGCTCCTTCTTTGAGCTTTTCTTTAACTAGTCGTTCTACTTCTGCTGCCATTTCTGGATTTTCCAGTAAATACTTAATGGTATTGTCTCTACCTTGACCAATGTTATCGCCACCGTAACTGTACCAAGCCCCTTTACGGACTACAATATCTGCATCTTCGGCTAAATCTAATAAACAGCCAGTATTGGATATTCCCTGACCAAAAATAATATCAAATTCGGCAATGCGGAACGGAGGCGCGACTTTATTTTTAGCAACTTTGACCTTAGCCCGAATGCCATACTCTCCTTCGCTACCTTTTTTCAAAGTTTGAATGCGGCGAATATCTAAACGCACCGAGCAATAGAATTTTAAGGCATTTCCTCCAGTGGTTACTTCAGGATTACCATAACTAATCCCAATTTTTTGCCTTAGTTGGTTGAGAAAAATGACTGTTGCCCCAGATTTACCAATGTTTCCCGCAATCTTTCTCAAGGCTTTACTCATTAAGCGTGCTTGCAAACCTACCTGAGTATCCCCCATCTCTCCTTCAATTTCTGCACGAGGAGTCAAAGCAGCTACCGAATCTATTACTACTAAGTCTACTGCTGCCGATCGCACTAACTGATCGACAATTTCTAAACCTGATTCTCCATTATCTGGTTGCGCTACCAACAGGTTTTCGATATCAACACCTAAAGCTGCGGCGTAAGTGGGATCGAGTGCGTGTTCGGCATCAACGAAAGCAGCTACTCCTCCTGCTTTCTGGGTTTCAGCGATCGCGTGTAAGGCCAGAGTTGTTTTACCCGAGCTTTCAGGACCATATATTTCAATAATTCTGCCTTTGGGTAATCCTCCCCCAAGCGCAACATCTAGAGTTAATGCGCCACTGGGAATCGTTTCTACGATCATTTGGGTTGCATCACCCAAACGCATGATCGCCCCCTTACCAAAGTTACGCTCGATCTGTTTTAAAACTAAGTTAAGAGCTTTTTCTTTATCTGAATTGCTGGGAGTATTTACTTTAGTTGCCATGAATGCCTCAATAAATAGAATGGAAAATAGTTTTGAAAACGTCTTGAGAGTTAGTTTGGATTGTACGCATTGTATCCAATTTATTACCGTTTTTTAAGTCCGACTGGGTAACGATCCAATACTTGTGTATTAATTGCTTGTCATAGTGATTTTTAGCTCATGATTATCTATTTTCTCACTAGTTGACAAAAAAATCAACACAATAAATTCAGTGATTATATCAGACTAACTAATTTATTAAAATTTATTGATCGCTTAACAACCGCGATCGCCCAAATTGCTCTTTCTCCAGAAGCAATTAATCATGAATACTTTCTAGCTTAAAGAAATCAACGGCGTTATGTAAATCTTGAGCAGTTAAAGTAGTTGTATTTAAAGAAGTCACAGCGCGATCGCTAATTTGGTAAGCAACTTGGCAACTGCTGGTAATCTCTGACTTGAATTGATTTATTTGTTGGGAAGTTTGAATTTGCAAATCAGTAGTATTAATGATTGACAGGATTAGCTGTTGAGTACCCTGGGTAATTTCGGCAATATTTTTAAACTGCTTATTAGTTTTGGTTGTCAAAGAAGCATTATCTACAAATTTAGCAGCACCAGTTTCTAACTCGCGTAATATTTCTACAATATTACTTTCAATGGTAAAAACCATTTTTTCTATTTCTTTGGTAGCTGTTATCGATTGTTGAATTGATTCTCTTTCGTTTGTTGTTGCCAAGACAGAATCTTTTAATTCTGGGTCCTGATTGGCTAATTTATTAGCTAGTAAACTAGTACGGAGATTAATTTGCCCGACGGAAGAAATTATTTGCGCCATTTCTTGGGAGACTGTCTTAAGGTCTTTAATTCTGGAGGTGGTGTTCTGGATCATGACCTGTAGTTCAGAAATATTAGCGATCAAACTATTAAAGTTAGCTCGTTCCAACTCTACATTGGTAGCACTAGCATCAATGGTTTGCAAAGCCAATCCAGCCTTGTCCGAGACTTCTTCGATCGAGTTGGTCATTTGATCGATAAAAGTAAAAGCCACAATTAAACGATTAATCTGTTGACTCAATTCGTCTTTTAGCTGAATCAAACTGTCTCGACTTAGGGTTATTTCGCGATTAATTTTTTGAGTGGGAATTTTTATTTGAGTAATTCTTTGCCGCATATTATCGACAGTAGTGTTAAACAAATTAGCAACACTGTTCATCTTGCCTACTTCAGTTACCGTACTTACGGTCAGATCACCATTTGCCATTCCCTCTAAACTATTTAACAATTGAGCAATATTGTTTTGCAGGACGACTTTTTGCTGATTTTCTTCCTTGAGAAAAATATATCCCCTCAAAATTGCGGCCAATTGATAAGCAATTTGTTGAAGATATTCTACGTCTGGTTGTTCCCAGATTCTGGTTTGAGAACATTGATGAGCAATTAATAAGCCAATCAGTTTCTCCCCTTCACTAGTTACTTGTCCCTCTAAGATTACTGGCAAGACTAAACTAGCTCGAACCTCATAAGGTGCTAGCTGCTGGAGATGACATTCTGTCAAATTAGCGTCATAAATATCAGCTACGGCTTTAATCCTACCTTGCTGATACTTTTTTAGATAGTTTTCTCTAAAACAGGGATCATCAAACTCCACTCCCAAGGTACGAGGGTAGCCCTGTTCTACAGATTCAGCAATTACCGTACCCAACCATTGTTGATCAAATTGATAAAAAACTACGCGATCAGCTTTAATTAAGTTACGAACCTCAGCTAAAAAAAGATTAAAGGGTCGTTGTAATTCTCTCAGACTGCGAGACTGAGACATTTTTGACATTAATTCGGAAGTTTTAGCGATAGTTTGTTCGCGTTGCATCGAACTTTGTAACTGCTCCGCCATGTAATTGATGTTGTTACCGAGCAAAGCTAGTTCATCTTTTTTGGAGATGGTAATCCGACTATCGAGTTGACCTTGACCTAAACGATTAACGACATTGGTCAATTGTAGAACAGGTTGAATCATGCGATTAGCTAGGTAAGCTGCGATTGCTCCTACTAGTAAAGCCGTTGCCAAAGTACCCCCTAAAAAAGTCCACTTGAGCTGTTCTAAAGGGGCAAAAGCAATGTCTGTATCTTTAGCTATGACCAATCCTAAGTTGAGTTTGGGGTTGAGCTCGCCAATTTTAACGGGAGCGTAATTGATTAATTGCTCCTGATTTTCTAGGAGTGGGTTGGAAACGATAATTGTTGCGGTTTGCCCTGTAGCGTGAGGCTCTAATAGTTTAGGATAGTAGCTAGCAACTGGTTGATTTAAAAACTGCTCAATTTCACTAGCCAAGAAAGATTCTTGAGTATTAATTAGATGCCACTCTTCATCTTTATCTACGTATTCAGTAAATAGAGGAACAATCTTGTCTTGGGGAATACGAAAGCGTATGATCCCAATAACTTCATCAGTCCAAGCATCTTTAACAGGGACAGCAAACTCGATTTTTAGCTCTCCTGATAGCCTAGAAAGCTGAGGCTCGTTCATGGTAGTTCGCTTCGCAGCGATCGCATATTGTAAAGATTGGCGATCGCCAATGAGTTGCTCATCTCTGAAAAAATGTGCCGATTTGCTCTCAAATAGTGGCTTACCTTGAAGATCGAGATAGACAATACTGTCATAAAATCCCGTTTGAGCTTGAAAAGTATTTAAGGCTGACTTTTTTTGGTTGAGAGTAACAGCTTTGCTCACATTGGGGTTAGTAAATATTTGGTCAGAGGCGAGGGTTTGGGCTTCATTGGCACGACTCTTCAGGAATTTATCAAACATCTCGGCAAGATGATAGGTGCGATCAAATTGTGTCTCAGTAATTTCTCTAGTTGTATAATCTTCGGAAATTTTATAGGCAATAGCTCCCACTGCTGATACGGGAATTACCCCAAGAGCGATCGCTGTCAAAATCACTCTAACCCTCAAGCTTAATCCTTTCAGTTGCTTGGGAGATTCTGGTTTGGGAGGAGGAGTAGAAGATCTTGGCGGTAGAAGTTGATTCATTTTACGACTTTGATTCAGTGTTTTTGATTGTTTTTGATAGGTCATTACTAATAGATTGTCTATTGATACAGCATAGGCAAGTCTATATTTTAGGTTAGTTGTTATTACCAAGTTGCCAAATTCTCGTAATTAAAATTAAAATTTAATTTTAGAGCTGATGGAAGAAAAGATTCATTCCCATAGCTAATATTTTCACAAAGCGCGATCGCATTTATAGTCTAATCTTCTCTCAAGCTGTTTAAGATTCAATAACCGCTCACAATAAGCTTTTATGTTTTTGAGCGAAATTATTATGAATGTTCCAGAGACGTAAAAAAGAGACTCTAATGATTATCATTATTAAATAATTAACTTGATTTATAAAGTGACTTAACTGCTCTCAACTATAGTTAGACAATAAGTTTGGGGTGCTTGTCACCCCGTGAGGGACTAATGTATAGATCAAAAAGATTAGCGATCGCCCTCCCCAATCCAAACCATCTAAAAATCAATAAACTGACTACTCCCAGCATCAGGCGATCGCGCTCATTCCTGACCCCATACTTAATCAATCCCTTGACATCAGATACATCTAAAATCCTCTTTAAAAGTGTGCATCAATATTTCCTTTTTTGGTGTCTTTTGGGACTTTTTAACAAACCCATGTAGCAAAATCATTATTACTAATTACGTTCGCGATCAAAAAAGTTTTACCTGTGCCAGTCGCCCCTAAAAGAGTCTGAAAACGATTACCCGCCTGTAGTGATTCGGTAATAAAAGCGATCGCCGTTGGTTGATCTCCCTGGGGTTGAAAAGGTGCTTGCAGATTGAATAAGCTCATGAACTAAATGTAAATTTACATCCCTGTTACCTATTTAAGGTAGCGCAAATACGGTCAGTAGTTCATTTGTTTCAAACAGCTGACCTCTTAATCAGTCAAAATCTCAGTTAAATCGAGAATGAATCCTGGTAATATATCGTCTCCCGATAAACAAACTTGTGGGCTGAGATAATATCTGCACCTGACAATTTGCTCGATAAATTAACACTTAATGATTAATTCTCCAGTTGCACTGCGTTCAAACCGTAAATCGCGATTAGTACTACAAATTGACTCGAATTGTGCATCGGTTAATTCGATAGTTGGTTTGAGATTCAAAACAATAGCAGTCATAACAGCTAAAAAATTTATTTATAACTAAATTGTAAGACTAAGAATATTTATCTTTTTTCCTTATCAGAGTTTTGAGGCTGTCCGTTGCAAGCCCTTGTTATACCAATTTTCCTTAGACCTCTTCCAACAGCTACTCAACACGGGAACCTCACCGACAACCTATGCTACGGCAATGGCAAGTATGAAATTTGATCGCTGTACTCACCCTCTAGAGAGGCAAGAGCAGCCAACACTAGTTCTTCAATGGTTTCACCCACACTCATGCTGGGATTAAGTTGGAAGATTCCAGGGATGTGATGCCCTTGAGCAAGATGATCGGTTAGATGGACGGGCATAGAACTCCGATTATTCGTCACAAGAACAAAGTCGTATTTTTCACACCAAAGCAGAATATCTGGATCTAAAGTACCTTTTGGTGGTGTGTTCGGATCGCCAATTGCCCAAACCACTAAATTAGGTTCTTTGCGACGTAGCTGTATTTGATAAATTGGATCGAGATTCTCATCCATCAAATACTTGATTTGCATAGGATTTTCCCAGTCTTAGGCGTTCGGCTCGAAGTTGACGTAATTTTTCAGAAATCGGTGGCGGATTATGCTTTTGTTCTTCTCGCATTTGGTATCCCCACTCTAGCCAATTAGTAATATATTTACCGACCTCTTCTTTGTTATGAAGATAGTAGAGAATTGTGGCATAAACCTGCTCCAAACTTAACGATAGATAGGTTTTGGCAATTTCTTCAGGGGTTCGACTGCGATAAATATAGTCATACAAAATCGTTTCAATGCCAACTCGCGTATTTTTTAGGCGAATGTCATTGGTAGAGAAAAAGATAAAGTAGTCTTCTAGTTGCATCTTTGTGTGACCAGAGTTCTAGAACTAAGCTAAATGTAACCTAAAGGCTTTTGTTATGATAGTCATCGATTGCTAACTGTCCTATTATACCCAAAACCCGATCACTCCTAATTATGCCGCGCAATCGAAGCGATCAATTAGCAATTCGGATGTGGCACAACTTGTTCAACCCTGTAGTTGGAATCAGCGATCGATATCGTGTGATTATCTGGGATGTTTCTTGCTGTATGGGCGGCAGTGAGAATCCATGACGGAGTGATCATTACTCCTGCATCATCACCCTTGAAGAAGGTAATAATTCCTTGGTAATCGCTTTTATCAACAAGGGAATTTCGGTCTGGAACATCATCTCGAATGATCATGTTACCAACTCTATGTATACTACAAAATACGACATCCGTAGTTGAGAAAGCAAGCAGTGAATTAAGCGTCTGTCTCTACACCACTTGATTTATCAATATCCTCGAACTGGCATTTATGAATGTCTTCGGGAAAACTAAACTCTGAAAACCAACAGACAAGCTTCAAATACCGCCCCAACCAATAATTCAGGCGGCATAACGTTCGCGCTCACCGGACGCAGATAACCTTTGCAACTCAACCGAGCATCTTGAGGCGTTCCGGTGCAGCGCGGTTGTTAGATAGCGATCAACTGCGCTACGTTTTCTGAGCAGTGCCATTCTTTTGCTTGCTCCTCACGTACACTGCTTTATTTTTTCGCTGAATCTCAAATAAGTCAATAGCCTCGAACAAACCACTTAACTTTGCATATCCGTAGTTGCGTGGGTCAAAAGATGCCTGATTTGCTATGTGTCCCCCAATCTCTGCTAAATTCGACCAGCCATCATCATCCAAAGTACTGGAAACAGCGCCCCTCAATAAACTGATTAACTTGCCTATACCGGACAAAAGACAGAAACTTGACCTATATTTACCCTATATGGGACAAAAAGCCGAAACTTTCGGTGTATTACACGATGATAACCAGAAACTTTCTGGATAATATACCCAGTAGTCAGATTATCAAGAATTTTTCGGGATATCATTCCGTGGAAAAACTGCACAAAAAACTGCACAAAAAACTGCACAAAAAACTGCAAGGGATAAGTCAGCGATATTATTCGTCTCAAGCATTATTTTTATAAAACAGAAAAAAGCTATTAAAAAGCTTTAAACTTTTACCAAAGAAAACTGCTGATTAGGTATCGTCACAACCAGCACTTACAAATCTTTAGGTTGTAAACCCGTATGTTTTGCAATGCGAGCCAGCATTTTGGGCCCAATTTCCTCTCGATCATGAAAGGCAAAAACGAAGTTTGGCAAATCGGGATGCGAAAGAATACGATGAGATCCTCCGGTTTCACGTTTGATATTCCAACCAATCCGAAGTAAAGCTGCCAATACTCGCTTTGCTTTTGTCGATCTTCACTGACTCATGCTGCTTGAAAGGATACGTTGAAGAACGCTGAGCCACCTTCACCATGTTCTAGGCGATCTGCCAAGACTCGTAATGCTAAAGCTTGAACTCGTGTAGTTGCGTCTTCAAGGGTCTGAGCATAAACCAGAACACCTGGCAAATCAACTACTTCAGCAATCCAGCGTCCGTCTTCTTCCTGTTCAATTTCAACAGTTAAATTCATGGCAGTATCTTGAATACACATCTAATTTCTATATTTTAATCAAATATCAAAGAAAGCTTTTGACTTTTGACTGGTTACTGAGCCTGCCCTTAGTATTGACTTTTGGCTCGAAAGCGCAGCGGTACTAGTTACTAGTTGCTAAAAAAGCCTATTCAACTTTTTCCATCGGGGCAATTTTAGGAATAATTTTAGTAACGCCCATACTAGAAAACTTGACCGCTAAGGTAGCTTTTTTACCGTCTCCTAAAATGTGAGTAATTTCTCCTGCACCGAATTCATGATGCAAAACGCGATCTCCAACTGACCATTCTATATCAATAGCTTGAGAGGTTCTTTCGCTACGAGTACGGTGACGATAGTAGCTAGCAGTATTTATATTACTACTAATTAAATCTTCTGGAAGCTCTTGTAAAAACTGAGAAGATACCGCAGGTTCTCGATTACCCCAAAGACGGCGTTGTCTAGTATAAGTTAGAAATAATTGCTCTTGGGCGCGAGTAATTCCTACATAGCAAAGACGACGTTCTTCTTCTATTTCTAAAGGGTCATTTAAAGTACGATTATGGGGTAATAAACCCTGTTCCATTCCGACTAGGAAAACTACGGGAAATTCTAAACCTTTTGCTGAATGAAGTGTCATTAAAGATACTTTTTGTTGCTCTTCATCCAAGTTGTCTAAATCTGAAGCTAAGGTGGCACTAGCCAGGAATGCTTCGAGACTAGTTTCTTCGTTATCTTCCTGAAATTGTTGAACAGCATTATATAACTCGTAAATGTTAGCAATACGGTTATCAGCTTCATCTGTACCTTGTTGCTGCAATTCTGTAACGTAACCTGATTCTTCAATAATATGATTTAATACTTCGCTAGCAGTCAGAGTTTCTAACTGATCTTTGGTATTTTGGATCATCCGTGCAAACTGATTGAGTGATTTAGCCGCACGCCCACCCATAGTATTAACTGAAGTTTCATCATTAACAATTTCCCAGAGAGGTACTCCCAATTGCTGCGCTGCATCCATTAAGCCATTCATAGTTGTTTTACCAATACCGCGACGGGGAGTATTAATAATTCGCAGCAAACTAACAGTATCTTCGGGGTTAACTATAATTCGTAAATAAGCGATCGCGTCTTTTATTTCTTTGCGATCGTAAAACTTTAAACCGCCGACAATATTGTAGGGAATATTATTATGTAACAGCAAGTCTTCAAAAGGACGTGATTGAGCATTAGTACGGTATAAAATTGCAAAACTACCCCAATTTATTTCAGGATTATCTGTTGCTATCTTCTGAATTTGTTCAACGACAAATCTTGCTTCTAATTGCTCATCATCAGCTTTATAAAGATATATTTGTTCTCCAACTCCTCTTGTGGGCTTGAGAACTTTATCAATCCTCTGACTATTATTAGAAATTAGTTCATTAGCCGCCTGAAGAATATTCTCACGAGAACGATAATTCTCTTCCAGTTTAATCATGCTGCGAGTATCTTCATCGGGTAAACCGTCTCCAAAGTCTTCTTGAAAGTTAAGCAAGATTGTATAATCTGCTAACCGAAAAGAATAAATAGACTGGTCTGCATCTCCGACTACAAAAAGCGATCGCTCTTGCCAATTCCATTCATGTTTATCAGTTTCTCCATTAGTTGCCAGTAATCTAATCAGATCATACTGAATGCGATTAGTATCCTGATATTCATCGACTAATATATGATGAAACTGACTGTGCCAATAACCGAGAATCGATTCATTTTGTTGAAATAAACGGACTGGAACTAAGATCAAATCGTCAAAATCTAGAGCATTATTTGCAGCTAAACTTGATTGATATTCCTGATAAATGTCCGAAATAACTCGACCGCGATAACCTGACTCTTGTTTAGCAAAATCATCGGGAGTCAAACCTTGATTTTTAGCATTACTAACTGTGTAACGTATCTTGCGGGGGTCAAATTTCTTATTATCTAGATTCAACTGTTTAGTAACAATATTTTTAAATAAACTTTGAACATCAGATTCGTCAAAAATCGAAAAATTCCGTTTCCAAGTGCGCCCTCGTTCATCCTGATACTTATTAATATCAAAGCGCAATAATTTAGCAAATAAACTATGAAAAGTTCCAATCCAAAGTTTCTTAGTTGTCCGTTGATAAACCCTGGACTTTAAGGACTTCTGTTCATATTCGCTCAAAAATTCTAACCGCTGCCCATGTTGCTCTAATGCCAACTCTTGAGCAAAAATATACTCAATTCTTTCCCGCATTTCTCGCGCAGCTTTATTGGTAAAAGTTACTGCCAAAATATGCTCTGGATCAGTTTTGCGATCGCGAATTAAATTAGCAATACGATAAGTTAATGCTCGTGTCTTACCCGAACCTGCTCCTGCCACCACTAACATCGGGCCGCAGAAATGCTCTACAGAAAGGCGTTGAGACGGATTGAGGTGGCTTAAAAAATCAGTATTAGCAGTAGTCATGGGGAGAGATAAAAGACGAGGGGTATCTTAACTGTTTATGTTACCAGCAGCAGCTAAATTTCTCTTTATTCATCAGAAAATGTTTGAGTGGATACTCAGCCCTGGCAAAGCCGAGGGCTGAGAGGAAACGAAAACCAGCAAATTATACTGCGACGTTGAAATTCGCTTCCTGCTTACAAATTAAACCTGTTGAACGTCGCAACAACCTGACTTTAGATGCGGTGAATTGACCGATACGCTTCCAATTAGAATCAGAGATACTAACTTGTTTAGCTGTATCACCAGAACACCAACCTTGATATGTAATACCTGCTTTTACTGCTTCGACATAATCACCTTTTCGGATGCCGTGTCTAGTAGTCGTTCCTCCATATTTACGTCTTAATCCACCTTTTGAGGGAAGCATTAAATGAAGTTGTCTTCTGCTAATAGGAGGTCTTCTAATTACGAAAAATGGCGCGTTAGTAATAGTTATTTTTCCTTGCCAAGAATGACCTCTACCTCTCGAATTTTCAAAAGGTAAATAATCGACAAATTGACTGGCAGCAAGACTTATAGCATCTGTGGCATGAGTAAAAGGAACAGGGTCACCTTTTTGATGTTTCTGTTTTTCTAGTTTTAAATATTTTCTTAAGTTGCTAGTTTGCCAACCAAACTTTTTAACTACAAGAGCAAGTTTTGATAGTTGCTCTATAGCCCAAGATTGACCAACCATAACTGGCGAAAATCCTTTACCCGAACGTGCGCCTTTTCTCCCCTTTGTTAAGTCAACATCAGCTTTAACATACTCGTAAACGATTGAGCTAATCGGATAGATTTTGCTCAAGAGAGAGATAATTCTAATCTCAAGCTGTCTAGAGGCTTTGATTGACGGTGCAAGTTTGCTACTGCGACGATTGGAAAAACGCTTTTGACGATGAGCGCGAAGGTCGAAGGCAACAGAACGGTTAATTCTTCTACCTCTTCTAGAGCGTCGCATCATACGACGTTGATCCATACGCTTCCTTACTATCTCAAAAGGTAGAAACAAGTGGACAGTAAACAAAGTAAATTTGCTTGACTGGATGCCTATGCCTGAATAATGCTTACCAGGATCGAGTCCTAGTGAGATAGATTGTGTTTTTCTGCCACTAGGTTCGTCAACTAATTGTATATAGTAGATCCCTAGTTTGTCCCACTTACCAATTGCTTTACCATCTCGAACCAATTTTCTGGCTCTAGATGCTTTACAGGGCATAGCAGGTTTATTGTCTGGATTGACTACTGGTACTCGTATCATGGATATAATCCTATTTCTAGTTGTATGTCCCTTCGACTACCTAATTTAAGATGTCGATGCCCTTACGCCCGACTTAATCAAAAGTCTTAAAGTAATTCCGAACTAGGGAAGTATTCGGAGGTTTGTACCAAAATTAGGCTTGGCGCGTCTATTCAACGATTATGGACGGTTGAATCCGTCACTCTCAGGCTTCGTCACAAGACAAGCCTGAGTTATTGAATCTTTTAAAGTTTCTTCATTAAGGATTGTTGCGTTGTTTGCAAAAAAAGAGACTGAACCATAAGCCGTTTTCTATCCTGGTCAGGAGGCTTACTATATATATAGTGATAATTTATGTTTGCGCCCTTTAAAGAATATTTAGAAGAAGAGCTTTTTGGACGTTTCGATTTACGCAGTCGTTCCATACCAGCAGGATTGGAGTCAAATAAGAGCGAACGTGGTAAGAATCCTGCCACTATTCAAAGTTGGTGCTACCAATGCTCCGAACTAAGAAAAGCTCGTTACAGCTATATCGATGCAGGAGAAAGCGCTCAAGTATTTAATAGTGTTATTTATCCTGCCCATAATTACGATATTCCCTTACTGGGTGTTGATTTTCTTTCCTTTGGCAAGAAGAAAATATTGATAGTAATGGACTTTCAACCATTATTTCGCGATCGCGACTATTTAGACAAGTATATTGAACCAATGCGCGAAATTCGCGATAAATACAATGAATTAGCGCAGAATTTGGAAATGAAATTTTATGACGCTAATCAGTATTTTTCTAAATATCTGCTATTTGCCAAAACTGATAGTGAAACGGTTGTCAAAAGACTTTTTCCTGCTTATCAAGAATACATCCAGCTATATTGGCAGATGCTGGAAAATGCAGAGCCTTTAACTGATCCAGAGGATATTCAGCGGATCGTTAAAGCCCAGCAAGACTATGATCAATATAGTGCCGAACGTGACCCTGCTCACGGTTTGTTCAGCAGTTATTTTGGTGCAGAATGGTCAGAGAAATTTTTGTATGACTTCTTATTTGAAGACGCATCACCCCTAGTTGTATCTTCACCTGTATCTTCTCAAAGTTCAAAAGCTCTTAGCCGTTAGCTCTTAGCTTTTAGCTTGGTTAATCGGTGGGAATCGATTTTTAACGGGGGTCGCCAAGACAATTAGCTAAAAGCTTTTGATAAACATAATTACAATAATTTACGAATCCCGACACTGATTATATCCATCGCGGATTCCAAATTAAAAAACGTGACAAAAACATGACTTTATATCAGCCTTTTCTAGATTATGCGATCGCGACTCTTCAGGCAAGATTAGATTTAGAATCGTATCCTATTCCTCTGGGTTTTGAACGCAAAGAAGGAGTAATGGGCAAAGGAAAAAGGCAAGAGCCTGTTTTGACTACTAGCCATGGCTTTAAATCTGTCAAACTCAGACAAATTAGAGCTGCCCATGTCCAAGGAGGAAGCTCTTTGCAGGTGCTTAATTTTGTTATTTTTCCTGAGCCTAGTTACGATCTACCCTTTTTTGGTGCGGATTTAGTTACACTACCTGGGGGACATTTAATTGCGATCGATATGCAGCCATTGTTTAGTAACGATGACTCTTATCAAACTAAATATACTGAGCCTATTCTGCCCATGTTCCACGCCCATCAACAAGACCTACCTTGGGGTGGAGACTTTCCTGAAGAAGCACAACAATTCTTTTCTCCAGCTTTTTTATGGACTCGTCCGTCGGCAACTGAAATAGTAGAAACTAAAGTATTTAATGCTTTCCGCGATTATCTTCATGCTTATTTGAACTTTGTGGAACAAGCAGAAGAAGTCAAAGACAAACAACGCTTAGAAGAGATTCTTAACGCCCAAAAACGTTACGTCGATTATCGTGCCGAAAAAGATCCTGCCAGGGGAATGCTGACTCGTTTATACGGTTCAGAATGGACAGAAGAATATATTCATGGCTTCTTGTTTGACTTAGAAAGAAAATTAGCTCTAACAAATCAATTTAATTAAGCAATTAAATTAGCTTTCCGCTATTAGCTCTTAGGTATACGCTATTAGCTCTCAGTTAAAAAACAAATTCATTAAGTAACATTGCTTTTTTTTACAAAACAACAAGAAAACGATACTTTTGGCAACTCAAGCCATTACTCTCAATAACAGAGTTCTCAAATAAAATCAGTCCTCAAACATGAAATTCTGAATCGAAAGCAATAGCTGAATTTAGAATCTATTAAGATAACTCAAGGGTTAAAAATGACAATTCCCTTACTCAGCTATTCTCCGATGACACAAAATCAGCGTGTGGCTGGTTATGAAGTTCTAGGAGAAGAGCAGCCAATGGTTCAAACAACAAACAATTTACCATCATCTTCAGAAATAGAAGAGATTATTTGGGCAGCTTATCGGCAAATATTTAACGAGCAACAATTGCTTGCTTACAATCGCCAAACTGCTCTGGAATCTCAACTAAGAGCTGGGCAAATAACCATACGAGATTTTATTCGTGGCTTAGTCCTTTCTCCAAATTTCCGAGAGCGCAACTACGAGCCGAGCAATAACTATCGGTTTGTACAGATGTGCTTACAGCGTGTTTTAGGCAGAGATACGTATGGAGAGAAAGAGAAGCTAGCTTGGTCGATTGTACTGGCTACTGAAGGCATAAAGGGGTTTATTGATACTTTACTTGATAGTCAAGAATATCTAGCCAATTTTGGCGATGATATTGTGCCGTATCAAAGACGGCGTATCTTACCCCAAAGTATTCAAGGAGAATTGCCTTTCGCGAGAATGCCTCGTTATGGAGCAGATTATCGTTCTAAGTTAGAAGAGCTAGGCTATTTCTCCAATCAAACCAAAAACTACGACTGGATGAATAGTACTCCCTATTACCCACCCCAAGCAGTACTCTTGGCAGGTAAAATAATTACCATAGCAGGAGCAGGTTTTTTGGCCATTATTACTTTCTCCGTAGCATTGGCAGCTTGGGGGATCATCAGCTTGTAGTGTTATGAAGCAAATTAATCAGTTTTGTAACAATTTAACAAGATGTAACAAAAAGTGGCTCAATGCCGTTGTATAAAAGTTATCTGAGGGGTAGATACTCGTAAACGTAGCTTAAGGCGATCGCGATCAGACCATCTTCCTGAAGTTTTTTATGAAGAATGTAAAGTTTTATTTGGTAGCTTAAGAAAACTTTTACTAAGCACCTTAAAGAATAAGCCTTAACACATTCAGCGGTTAAAAGCTTTCCTCAAAATGCCTTCAGCTAGTGGCTGAAAGTAGTTTTAAGTTAAAATTCTTTTTTGAAGTTCAACTAAACCACATTTAGATCGAGTAGGAGATTAATTATAATGTTCGACGCATTTACTAGAGTAGTGTCTCAAGCTGATGCTCGTGGAGAATTCTTATCCACTAGCCAACTAGACGCTCTTAGCGCAATGGTTTCTGCCAGCAACAAGCGCATGGACTCTGTTAACCGCATCACTAGCAATGCTTCAGCAATTGTTACTAATGCGGCTCGCGCACTTTTCGCAGAGCAACCTCAGTTGATTGCTCCTGGTGGTAACGCTTACACCAGCCGTCGTAACGCAGCTTGCTTGCGCGACATGGAAATCATCTTACGCTACATCACTTACGCCGTATTCACTGGTGATGCTAGTGTCTTAGAAGATCGTTGTCTCAATGGACTACGTGAAACTTATTTAGCTCTTGGGACTCCTGGTGCTTCGGTAGCTGTCGGCGTACAAAAAATGAAAGACGCTGCTATGGCAATCGTTAATGATTCTAACGGAATCACTCCTGGCGACTGTAGTGCAATTGCTTCTGAAATTGCTAGCTACTTTGATCGTGCTGCTTCTGCTGTAGGTTAATAAACCTACGTTGATTAACATCGAGCAACTGCTCGCTCCACAGAGTCAACCAACTTTTGGTTGTTTAGAAAAAATTAGTAAAAAATAGAGAAACATTACAATCATGAAAACTCCTCTAACCGAAGCAGTTTCATCTGCTGATTCCCAGGGTCGTTTTTTAAGCAGCACTGAAATTCAAACTGCTTTTGGTCGCTTTCGTCAAGCTAGCGCAAGTTTAGAAGCTGCAAAAGGTCTGACTGCTAATGCTCAAAGCCTAATTGACGGCGCAGCTAACGCAGTTTACAGCAAATTCCCTTACACTAATAGCACTCAAGGTTCTAACTACGCTTCTACCCCCACAGGTAAAGCAAAATGTTCTCGTGACATTGGTTACTACCTACGCATGGTAACTTACTGCCTAGTTTCTGGTGGTACTGGCCCCATGGATGAATATCTAGTAGCTGGATTAGACGAAATTAATCGTGCTTACGAATTATCTCCTAGCTGGTACATCGAAGCTCTTAAATATATCAAGTCTAATCATGGCTTGAGAGGCGATTCTGCTGTTGAAGCGAATAGTTACCTAGACTACGCTATTAACGCTCTTAGCTAAGACAGTATTGGGCTTACGCAAAAAAGTTGAAGCTCTAAGTCAGTCTGGTTGAGATTGACAATAATTAAAATCAAGATTCTTGATTTGCAAAGCGATACTCAGAAGAGTATGCGAATGCCAGCAATACCGCTAGTATTTGTTTACTTTTCTGAGTATTATTGCTTTTAAAGGATGAGGAATGAATAATGAAGGATGAAGAAACAAGTATCAATTCTGGTGATGCAGAACAGTTAACAGTAGAACAGGCGATCGCAAACCTTCAACAAAAAGAGGATTTGGGCGCGCGCTACTACGCGGCTTGGTGGTTAGGCAGATTTAGAGTCAAAGAGCAAAAAGCGATCGCAACTTTGCTAATGGCACTAGAAGATGAACAAGATCGCGCTCCAGATGGAGGATATCCCCTCCGACGCAATGCAGCTAGAGCTTTAGGTAAATTGGGAGATCGCCAGGCCGTAGAGCCTTTAACTCGCTGTTTAGAGTTTCCCGATTTCTACGTTAGGGAAGCCGCAGCCCAAGCATTAGAAATGTTAGGAGATCAAAGCTGTATTTCTACGCTGATGAAACTACTAGACGGTGGAGTGGCAGCAGCCCAATTAGTACCGGGAAAGCCTCATTTAGTTCAACCCTACGAAGCCGTAATCGAAGCTTTAGGAACTTTAGGGGCGACAGAAGCAATGCCTCTGATTGAGCCATTTACCCTGCATCCAACAGACAAAGTACAATATGCCGCCGCTAGAGCTATGTATCAGTTAAGTGGTAAAGATATTTATGGTGAAATACTAGTTAAAGCTTTAGAAGGAGAAGACTTGCAATTACGTCGCTCAGCTTTAATGGATTTAGGAGCAGTTGGCTATATCAAGGCCAAAAATGCGATCGCCGAAACTTTAGCCGAAAACAGCATGAAACTAATAGCTTTAAAAGGATTATTAGAAACAGAATTGCAAAAATCCTCTACAGAGAAATTATCAGCAGATAGTAAGAAGATTATGAGCCTAATGGACTCTCTTTTATAGCCGCAAGTAAATAATATGGGAGTTGATGAATTAACAACTATACTTGACTTGTTTAATCTATCAAATATGTTTATATATTGTATTTTAGTTAAACGTTGTTGTGTATTAAGTAATCAAAGTAAAGACTCATTATCACATTTAAATTAATCTTAAAAATCTCTATAGCCATCCAAAATCAATACTATTTTTCAGATTTATACTTTATTTAATACTCGATTATTTTTCAAGTTTTTTGTTGATTTTACATCACAGGTTCGGTAGAACCGGAATTTCTCTGACTTTCTCTGCATAATCTTGAGAACGGCTGTTACGAAATTGTTGAACGATCGCAATTCGCCAACTATGAGGTAAATAAGATAAAACTAATCCTAAATAAGTACGATTAGAACCACCCAAATGTTTAAGAGATTGTTGCAATAATTTTCTTCCTCGATCGCTTTCACCTTTTTCCACTAACCTTAAACCTAAACCTTGTTGAGTAGTGGCTAATTTGTTTAATCTTATTTGTTCTAATTGTGGATCAGAAAAATTATAACTATCGATGCAAAAAGCTTTAGCCGTCAGGAAATGAATATCTTGTTTAAGACTAGTTTGTCCACCATGAAAACGATATTCCATCAGTAATTCAGGTAGAAAATAGCCTTGAAAACCTGCGATCGCAATTCTGACTAAAAGATCGAAATCTTCACAACCATCGGCTTCGGGGCGCATATAGTCTACTGCTTGCAAACAGCTACGGTGGAATAAGGTCGAACCAACTTGTAAACTTTGATTAATAAAAGTTTCCTGAAGTAAGTTTGGTATTAATCCAGGTTTAAACTTATTTTTGCTCCATTTAGCCGAATTTTCTGCCGTTGCGAACTCTTCTCTTTCTCCTTTGCCATTAATAATCCAATGATCACTACAGACAAAATCTACTTCAGGATTATTATCTAATACGGCTACGGTTTTGGCTAAAAACTCTGGTGTTAAAGCATCGTCATCATCAAATTTAATAAAATAGTCTCCTACCGCCGCCTCAAAACCTGATCGCATATTGCGGCTGCGTCCAATATTTTGGGGATGTCTCAGATAACGCAGGCGAGAATCGTCCCAACTATTAACTACTTCTGGGGTGTTATCCGTCGAACCATCATCACAAATAATCAGTTCAAAATTCTGGTAAGTTTGCCCCAAAACACTATTGACAGCATACTGGAGATAATCTGAGCGATTATAAGTAGGAATACAAATACTGACTTTTAGCATCTCGAAAATTAGTACTTAAAAAATTATACCAATTCCGTTATAGTCCCAATCTAAAATCTCGTCTTGACATCTTCACCCACTTAAGAGACCGATAAAATATTAATCTGCTTTAAAGATTCCCTCTAATCAATCACGTGGATTGGGCCTTCGGTGCTGGCACTAAAAAACTGCCTCACCAGAGGATTATCGGTAGTGTCTATTTCGTTAATACTTCCTGTCCACTGAAATTTTCCGTCGTATAAAAAAACCACCCGATCAGCAGTACGACGGATAGTACTGTCTTGGTGACTTACCATGATATAAGTTCCACAACCGCGATCCGTACATTGCAAATCTCGCACTAAATCTTCGATTACGGTTGAGGCAATGGGGTCTAATCCTGCGGTAGGCTCGTCGTAGAGAATTACTTCGGGTCTACTTTTAGGGTCTTCTGGATTGGACATAATAGCACGGGCAAAACTAACTCGTTTACGCATTCCTCCAGATAATTCCGCAGGATAGCGATTGTTCGTGCCAACTAACCCTACCATTTCTAGTTTTTCGTTAACTAGTTCCTTAATTTTATGGCGAGCTAGATTGGAGTGTTGATAGAGAGAAAAGCCAATGTTTTGCTCCACTGTCAAAGAATCGAACAGTGCAGCCTGCTGAAATACCATACTAATATTAATGGGATCTGTTCCATCTTCAATTAAACCCTGGCGTTTCTGCCCGTTAATGTAGATTGACCCCTTATCTATAGGCATTAAACCAGCAATCATTCTGATAATAGTTGATTTCCCCGTACCAGAGGGACCAATAATTACCAATGCTTCTCCTCGTTTAATTTGGAGGTTAACGCGATCGAGAATGACATTTTTGCCAAAGGATTTGCTAACACCTTTTAATTCAATTAAAGGTACTTCTTGATTATCCGTAATTATTGCCATCAATTAAAAACACGCTCAACTGCGATCGCTTTTAGATTCCCTACTCTTCTAGTTCTAACCCAAAAACGCGAGCGACAGATTTAGTAACTTTATAACCCGAATCAATTGATTCTAAGGGGTCTTTCCGCAAGCGGTGACGCAAACACAGAACAATGACTCTACGAATGTCATCGATTGTTACTTCGGTGCGTTCTTCCAAAGCAGTGATCGCTTTAGCGGCACGGTTGGTCACAATATCGCCTCGCAAACCATCTACGTCTAATTCGGAACAAATCTCCGAAATTTTGACCCGTAAATCGTAATCAATATTTACGGCTGGCAGTAATTGTTGTGCTTTAACAATTTTTTCTTGTAATGCTTCTTGTTCTAAAGCGTACTTATCGCAGAAGCTCGCAGGATTAGCGTCGAATTCGGCTCTTTGTTCGACAATTTGCACTCTTAAGCCTGGTTCTTTAACAGTACGAATCTCAGCGTGCATCCCAAAGCGATCTAACAGTTGGGGGCGCAATTCCCCTTCTTCTGGGTTTCCTGAGCCTACCATGACAAACTGGGCTGGGTGACGGATGGAAATCCCCTCTCTTTCGACTGTATTCCAACCACCCGCCGCCGAATCAAGCAGCACGTCTACTAAGTGATCGTCCAAGAGGTTGACTTCATCTACGTAGAGAATGCCACGATTAGCTTTAGCTAATAATCCTGGTTCAAAGGCTTTTATCCCTTCAGCCAGAGCTTTTTCAATATCAATTGTGCCGCAAACGCGATCTTCTGTTGCGCCCAATGGCAAGTCAATCATCTGGACTTTTTTCTTGACAGTTTCGACAGGAAGTCCCTGTTCGACTTTCTGTTTAACCTCATCACTCATCAAATCAGGGTCATTGGGGTCGCTGTTGAAAGGATCCCCTGCTACGACCTCGATTTCAGGTAATAAATCGGCTAAAGCACGGATTGTCGTTGATTTTCCTGTACCGCGATCGCCCATAATCATCACACCACCAATTTTGGGGTCAATGACGTTGAGTAAAAGAGCCAGTTTCATCTCTTCTTGTCCCACAATAGCTGTGAAGGGGAAAACTACGCGGCGAGTTTTGGAGGGTGCTTGGAGTATTGCAGTCATATTAATTGTTGTTTATTTAACAGTAGATTGTCAGCAGAAATTTTTCTAGCTAAATACGGTTAATTATTAGTTTAGAAGCGTATTTTATTGTGCCACGTTTTCGGTATCTTGAGGCGTGGGAAAGACTACAGAATGCATTTCGTATTGTTTTTTCGTTAGTAAGGGCTTGCTGTGGGTCTGACGATAATTTCGCTAACATCAACCTCATCAGGTTGCGCGATCGCAAATAAAATTGATCGAGCGATCGCCTCGGCAGGAATAGCTATTCTGCGGAATTCTTGCATTCCCGATCTGGCAGCTTCATCACTGATGCTCTCGGCTAACTCAGACTCTGTTACTCCTGGCGAAATCACCGTCACTCGAATATCACCCCCAACTTCTTGTCTCAATCCTTCTGAAATCGCTCCGACAGCGAATTTGGTGGCACAGTAGACAGCGGCGGTAGGAGACACCGTGTGTCCGCCAATCGAAGAAAGATTAATAATCTGACCAGCTTTTTGGGCTTTCATAACGGGAAGTGCTGCCGCGATGCCATACAAAACACCTTTGATATTAACATCAATCATGCGCTCCCATTCCTCAACTTTCAGTTGTTCGAGGGCTGATAGCGGCATGACACCAGCATTGTTAATCAGAACATCTACGCGCTCAAACTTACTCTGAGCAAATTGCACGATCAACTCCAGTTGACTTCGTTGTGTCACATCGAGAGCCTGGTATTCGACTATCCCACCATCGGCACGAATGTCCTTGGCGATCGCCTTGAGGCGATCAGTGCGACGTGCGCCCAAAACCACTCGTGCGCTATTTTTTGCTAGCAACTTAGCGGTTGCTTCGCCGATGCCGCTACTAGCTCCAGTGATCACAACAACTTTGTTTTCTACCGTTGACATGGTTATTTTCCCTTTTTTAAGCTTATTTCAATTACAGAAACATACCGCCAGAGACTTCAATTCTCTGTCCATTCACCCATCTATTTTCTTCGGAGAGCAAAGATGCGATCGCTCGTCCGATATCATCAGGAAGGCCGACGCGACCCAAGGCAGTTTGTGAGGCCATAAAGCTGTTAATCTCAGGATTATCACGCACTGCACCGCCACCGAAATCTGTTTCAATTGCGCCAGGAGCCACCACATTCACAGCGATCTGTCTCGATCCCAATTCTTTTGCCATGTATCGAGTCAGAACCTCCATAGCCCCCTTCATGGTTGCATAGGCTGCATAACCAGGCAGGGCAAAATGGGCAAGCCCAGACGAAATATTGACAATACGTCCGCCATCATTGATCAGCGGGAGCCGTTTCTGCGTAAGAAAGAAAACGCCCTTAACATGAGTATTCATCAAGCGATCAAAATCGTCCTCGGTCGTCTCTGCAAACGACGCATAAACCCCAATGCCAGCATTATTAACCAGGAAATCAAAATGCTCGGTCTGCCATTTGTCTTGGAGTGAGTGCTTGATTTGTTCCACGAAACCGTCAAAGGTTTTAGTGTTTGAAGTATCTAGTTGTAGTGCAACCGCTTTTGCGCCGCTCTCTGCGATCGCAGATACAACGTTATTGGCTTCTTCATGGTTGCTATGGTACGTTACGATCGCATCGACCCCTTTTTTAGCAAGAGACAGAGCGGAATTTTTGCCCAATCCTCTGCTCGATCCTGTTACCAATGCGATCTTCGTTTTGTTGTTGGTCATTGCCTTATCCTTTTGCTGTTTTATTCGGATGTGTTCATGTTATGAATAAGAGCAAGGGTTTTCAATGCATAAACCTCTCACTTTATTGCCTAATCCTCCAAATTAAGATTTTATGGATAGACCAAAGATACTTTATAATGCTCAAAAGAAAATGATTAAATGAGTCAAGCATTCAGGATGGCGATTGAAATACTCAACCACAGTGCGATCGCAAATACGTGTAAAGAATTGGCGGAATTACTCACTCGGCACACCGACGGCAAAGGGAACGGTGTCCATAAAACAGAGATAAATAAGCTGGAATTTACGCGAGAATCTTCTGCTGCCACTGCGTTACACGATGTTTGTGAACCTGTCCTCGCCATCATCGTTCAGGGCCAAAAAGCAGTGTTGCTAGGTGAGGAAACCTATCAATATGGTGTGGCTCAATATCTGGTTATCTCGGTTGATTTGCCCTTGAGCGCATTTGTTGTAGATGCCACCCCTGACAAGCCGTATTTAGGATTCAAGCTGAGTTTAGACCCACGCCAACTCTGTGAGATTATTACTCAAACCAGCTCAAACGAAAGAAAGAAAGAAAACTCTGTTAGAGGCTTGTTTGTCAGCAATGCCAATGCACCGTTAATCGATTGCGCCCTCAGACTGACGAAGCTTTTGGATACGCCGCAAGATATCCCTATCCTGGCACCGATGATTATTCGCGAAATCTATTATCGCCTATTAAAAGGCGAACAAGGCGAGTCTGTCCGCCAGATTGCCACGTCGGGCAGCAATATGCAGCGCATCGCTGAGGTTATACAATTCATTAAGGCTGATTTTACGCAGCCGATGCGGGTTGAGGATCTTGCTAGGCACGCCAGTATGTCTCCTTCATCTTTTCACCACCATTTCAAGCAAGTGACATCGATGAGTCCACTGCAATATCAAAAGCAATTAAGATTATTGCAAGCGCGTCGCCTAATGCTTGCCGAAAACTCCGATGCGTCTAATGCTGCCTATCGAGTGGGTTATGAAAGCCCCTCACAGTTCAGCCGCGAGTATTCTCGGATGTTCGGTGCGCCGCCAATTAGGGATATTGAACGTTATAACAAGTAGGGGCGATTCGTGAATCGCCCCTACTTGCCAAACTAGACGAAGTTTATGAATTAATTGTTGCGGATATTAGATACTCTTGATTCTGGCTGAGAATCATCCAATTGCCGGGGTTTTTTCACCACAATTGGCGAACTTATTCCTGCCACTGGTGCGGCGGTAGTCATAATCTTGGTTCTGCTTTGAGACTTCCAATATTGGTAGCCCAGAATCGGGAAAGAGGCTACTTTTTTGGCTAAAGCCCAGAAAAATACATAGCTTGCTAGTAAACGTTCAAAAGCACTAAAACGAGATTCTTTTAATTCTTCAATTAACGCTCTTTGATCTTCGGCATCTTGGTCTTGGAAGTAACCAGAATCGTCATTGCTTTCCAAAACGATCGCATTACTAAAACCTTTGTGGGCTATCTCAGGGTCAAACCCTACAACAATAACTTCGGGCCCAACATCGATGTTTCTAACTCCGTCAGCTTGTTTGCCCGTCATAATTACGGTACTCTCTTTCTGTTTTAGCTTCAGACTCCTTCTACCGTCAGGTACACCCAAAAATAGCAAAGTACCTCTGACTACTCGGTGTCCAAAATCGTGTAACAGATCGTCCTCTGGATTAGCTCCATGTACTTCTAAAGAGGCAATTCCGTAGCTAAGAGAAAACAATTTACTGACATAAGATTTCAACAACTGGTTTACCCAAGGCGCGTCGCCAATGACTAAAGTTCTTTTGCCAACTCTTGCTAGTAGTTGCCTACCTTGAAAATAACGCAGTCCTAGCGTCCACAGCCACGAACCGAAAATATAAATCGCAATATCGACTAAAGTGACCACAGGATTGATTAGCTTGAATAAGAACAAATCTTGGGGTATGTGAGCCGCCCAAACCACTAGCCGCAAAGTTGTCTTCGCTAGAGGAATTGTATAACCAAAAGGAATTGCCCATCCTACCGTGATTATGACATACAGAGCCTGAATTGACCAAGCTAGAGGCGTTTCCGTTATGTGAAGAGCCCATTTGCGGCCGCTTTCGATCAATTTTTGTTTGGTGGGAGATGCGATCGCTTTGCCGCTGTGAGTTGCCCCCATAATTCGCACCACACTGGTATCGAGAAAGTCATCCTTCATCTTTTCGAGTACCGTGAGACTTTCTGTGGTTAAAGTCATCCCCAAAGGACTCGAATCAGGAAAAGTCTGTCTCATTCTTTTTGCCAGATAGAATAACAATTCGGTTAAAGTCTGTTGGGCTGCGGCGACTGCAACAGTTGCTGGTTCTGCGGTTCTACGTCCGCTACCATTGACAAAAACTGTGTGGCGATCGCTGTTATTGGGCTGTGTTGCTTGAATGACAGGAGAACCTAAAAAGCTGCCCAATTCTCCCGTCAAGATAAATAGCCCACCAATAATCCCTTGACGATATAGCTGCTCAAAGGTGTTGATCGATTGGACGGTAGGAAAGGTTTGACCCGATTGAGTGATCGCTAGCACGATCGAACCTTGCCCCAATTGCAAGTCGCTAAAGTCGTGCTGAAGCTTTTGCAAAAGTTGATTAGAAGATACACACCGAATGTTAAGCCCTGGAAAAATGGTTTTTAAATCTTGGGCAAATCTTTCTCCCAACCAGAGACTATTCTCTACGCCAGTAATTAGTAAATCGACAGTTGGCAATTGTCTGGTCAATTCAGACAGTCTGGCTTGCAGCGTTGTTTGCCCTTCTTGCTTGAGGTTTCGAGCTTTTTCCTGGAAAAGTTGAACTAAATAATCTGCGCTTTGACAATTAAGAGATGATGGATTTTGCCAAGTTAGTCTTATTTCTTCGAGGATCGCAGGAATTTCTAGCTTGTCACTGGCAACTGGGTCTTCGATGTTGTTCTGAGGGTATTTAATATGAGGGAGATAAGGGTGTCTTTCCAGCGAAATCCATCTATTTCTTAGCTCTGATGAACTCAATTCGCTACTTTTGCTCATGGAATAGATGGTGATGTCGTTAGCACTTACCAAGGCTATTTCCCCTCCTGTTTGGTCTAAATCCAAACGGTAAGACTCTGGCAGATTTAGCAAAACGGCATCTACGGCAGCTGGCTCGGAGGCATAAATCATATACCCATCTGGCCAATTGAAACCAATGGATATTGGTTGTCCTTGGGCGCTTAGGATCAATCGCTCCTTGTCTAAGGTAGAAACTGTTACTAAGCCAAAACTGCCCTTAGCTCCTGACATAAATGTTTTGGTAGCTAAATAACAACCGTTACGAAAGAAAGCGTTAATTGCCGTTCTCACAAAATTGACTCTTTTTTGCCAAGGCCATTGGCTCATCGAACTATCATTGGAGGTCGCCTGCAAAATGTCCTGTTCTAGACGGCACAAGTATTGGTTACAGGAGGGAGAATTGGGTGCTGCCAGGAGTCTGCGATACAGCATGAAAGTATTCTCAAAGATGTTTGCCCAGTTAGTTAGGTCTGATTCTACAGGGGCGGTATTAGGGGCATGGCGAGTGGGTATTTGTCCGTTAAAGGCTGCCTCGATTGAATCAGCGATCGCAAGATGATAAGCTAGTCGCACTGAAGCGTACCATATTCCTTGAGTAATCAGAAGATCCATCATGCCTGCAATTTTGGGGGAATCTCCCTTGGCATAATTGGGAGTATGTAATACCCTTTCTAACCACAAACCTAGTTCCTCATTCTCTACGGATCTGCCATACACCGTCCAGGCATCAAAGTCGCCATTGTGAGTAATGCGATGATTGACATTTTTGTTTTCGCAGATCCATTGTCCCTCAATGAATTGCCAAACATTTTCGTATCTAGCACTCATCCATTCATGCCAATGGGTTTCTAGTACCGCAGGAGGGCCGCTCGTGCCAAAACGATAGTGCCATACTCCCATCGTGGATAATTCTAAAGGTTTGATCCCTTCAGATATCGATTTTTGTCTTGCCGAAGCGAAACTTGCTTCTAAAGAGTTGGTCAGATTATCTCTTTTTTTATTGACGACTTTTTTGCCGACAAAAACGATTTGGTCGCTTTGATCTCTAGCAACTACCAATCCCCCACCAGCTTGCTCGCCGCGTATTTCGGTTTCCCGTGCCATTTGATAATACATATTGATCATTCTTTCTGACAACAGTTGATCTTCGTGATCATCAGCAAGACGTTGACAGATAAAGCCAAAATTGCCGCAATAGAAATTAGCTGCCACTCCTGTGAGCAAAGCTGCAACGTCGGAAAGGGAACTGAGGGCGATTAGTAAATTAGCAATTATAAAAGTTTGGTAGAAATATATTCTGAGGGAAATAGCTAAACTACTGTCTTGAGCAAGAACATAACCGAAGCTATGAGCCTGAATAGCAATGGCGATCGCCAGGAGATTAAAGCAGGTGCCTGCTATCGCTTTGACTCTGACTCGCCAGGGAGTTAGATCTCCTGCTGCTATCCAAAGCTTAGTTTGACCCTCGAATCCTGGAATAAATATCGGACTAAAAGGGAGGAGTGACTTCAAAATAGTCCCGATACTTCTATGTTCGAGGATGTTGGTCATGCTAAGAGCTGATAGTTGCCGATCAACAGTTGCGATCGCACTAACGTGACCTAATCCATGAATCAAAATCGCGCCGTTCCAAATTAATCTGATCGCCATGGCGATCGCTATAACTAGGCAACAAAGTGCCAGCAATTTTATATTTTCGCTAATAGATATTGCGATCAAAGCAGAGATAATTTCGGGAACAATACTTCTAATATTTTTCGATGATAGCCAAGTAAACACGTGAATAATTAACCTCTTTAAATCTAACTAAACGAATCGGCGAAAGACAGCTAAGCGTAATAAACTCTCATGTATTTAATTTAACTATTAGGGATAATGGAATAACGGTTTGTTTGTCTTTTTAGATTAAATGCACTTTAAATGGAGAATAGCTCAACGCCTTAATTTTGTTTACTGATTAATCTTACTATTGCTAATTAATTTTAAAAACATCAGGCTATTTTGTTTTTTTGTGTTTCTAAGGTTAATTAACTATGATCTAAAGCTACCAGAAAAACAGGTAATAAAGTACAGTAAATCATCAAATATCTAGATATCTTGACAATAATTATTCTGACTCTTGACCGTGATTATACCTAGAGCTATGATTGATAGGATATCCGCCTGTGGTAATTACGGAGATAAGTTTCCTAATCACCATAGAAATTAATATTGGTCAATCTCGATACTTTTAGCTCCACGGCGGGAAGCCCCGCGCTCTGTGCGATAGCACGAGCGTCGGGATGAGAGCCGTGACTAGGTTTAGCGGTCAAAGTTTTATCGCGCGTCATATCTTATGCTAAAGTACCTGA